>Ga0315909_10000260_pt1 | contig 68631 bp, 48 predicted proteins | sample LakEriMetagenome_11_FD_203527 | JGI IMG/M metagenome (GOLD analysis project Ga0315909, IMG submission 203527) | Freshwater fungal communities from buoy surface, Lake Erie, Ohio, United States - Buoy 2 MA125 | ecosystem: Environmental > Aquatic > Freshwater > Lake | place: USA: Lake Erie, Ohio...
CACCGCTTGTGCGGGTCCCCGTCAATTTCTTTGAGTTTTAGTCTTGCGACCGTACTTCCCAGGCGGCACGCTTAACGCGTTAGCTCCGGCACAAGGGGGGTCGAATCCCCTCACACCAAGCGTGCACCGTTTACTGCTAGGACTACAGGGGTATCTAATCCCTTTCGCTCCCCTAGCCTTCGAGCCTCAGCGTCAGTAAATGTCCAGTAGCTCGCTTTCGCCACGAGTGTTCCTATCGATATCTACGCATTTCACTGCTACACCGATAATTCCAGCTACCTCTCCATTACTCTAGCACGGCAGTATCGGATGCAGTTCCGGGGTTGAGCCCCGGGATTTCACATCTGACTTACCGCGCCGCCTACGCTCCCTTTACGCCCAGTGATTCCGAACAACGCTCGGGACCTTCGTATTACCGCGGCTGCTGGCACGAAGTTAGCCGTCCCTTCCTCTTCTGGTACTATCAACCCTGTGAGCTATTCACTCCCAGGTCTTTCTCCCAGATGACAGGAGTTTACAATCCGAAGACCGTCATCCTCCACGCGGCGTTGCACCATCAGGGTTGCCCCCATTGTGAATTATTCTCGACTGCTGCCACCCGTAGGTGTCTGGACCGTGTCTCAGTTCCAGTGTGCCTGATCGTCCTCTCAGACCAGGTACCCGTCATTGCCTTGGTGAGCCGTTACCTCACCAACAAGCTGATAGGGCGCGAACCAATCCTATAGCGACAGCCATTGCTGGCCACCTTTACTCTTGCGAGACTATGGGGTATTAATCCAAGTTTCCCTGGGCTATTCCCCACTATAGGGCATGTCATTCACGTGTTACTCACCCGTGCGCCACTAAACAAAACAAGTATTACTACATGTCTTGTTCCGTGCGACTTGCATGTCTTAAACACGCCGCCAGCGTTCGTTCTGAGCCAGAATCAAACTCTCCGTAAAAAATTCGGTTGGCGTATCTTTCGAGACCTAAGCCTCTAGGATATCGTATTCCAAATTGACCTTATAAGGACCTAAGTCCTTACGTACTGCGCGTTATTTCGCGCAGCGCACAATTTAATCTTTTTCTTCATCCCAACTCAATCTCATCTGCTTACGACTGCCAAATTCAATCTTCCGATCTCTCTTGGCACGATTTTCGCTGGGTCACACTGTCAAAGAGCTTGTTTCGAGGGGACTAAAAAGCCGATCGGGTAACCCATGAGAGGTGAACCTTAGCTCACTTCATGCACTTACCGCGACCGACTGCTGAGTCTCTCGCGCCGAAGCATTTCGCGACGGCGGCGAAAGCTACACTCCTAGATCACCCGACGTCAATACGTTTTCCCAACTTTTTTGAAGTTTTTTTAATACCCTTGAATCCCCCGTAATTACTGGGTTTTACGGGCATATTCTACCCTTCAGGAAGCTCATTTTGGCATTAAATATAGAGCTTAAACTTAATTATAGCTATATGAAACGCTTAGAGTGAAACGTCTTAGCGCCGATCTAGAATATCGCCTCATTAAATATCTATCTAATTACTAAAATTATAGTAGTAAGCATTCCTAAGCAATAACGAGATTGGGATTAAGATATGAATTAAGGAGAACCTTGATATTTTATGATCAACAGTAATGATTTCGGCCAACCAAACGCATCATGCCAAAAATCGCCCTCCTTCAGTCCAAGACATTTCCAGACAAACAAACGGCCTATGATCATCATGAGCTGTTGATCCGTGAGGCCGCCAAAAACGGTGCAAAGATCGTAGCGACCCAAGAACTATTCCTTACCCCTTATTTCTGTACTATCCAAGATACGGAGCGATTTGAGCTCGCGGATCGAATTCCGAGCGCGCTGACGGATCGCTTAGGTGAGTTAAGCAAGGAACTCGGCATCGTATTGATTTCCTCCCTATTTGAGCAACGCGGACCTGGCATGTATCACAACACCGCTGTGGTTCATGATGCAGATGGAAGCCTGTTGGGCAGTTATCGCAAGGCTCACATCCCGCAAGATCCGGGGTTTGAAGAAAAGTTTTACTTCACCCCTGGCGATAGCGGTTGGCCGGTTTGGGAAACGGCATATGGAAAAATTGGTGTTTTGATTTGTTGGGATCAATGGTTCCCAGAAGCTGCGCGACTGATGGCATTAGGTGGAGCGGAGATATTGATCTATCCAACCGCGATTGGTTGGCTTCCTTTGGAAAAAGAGGAGTTAGGAAAGGCTCAGCATTGCGCATGGGAAACCGTTCAGCGCGGGCATGCGGTTGCAAATGGTTGCTATGTTGCTGCGATCAACCGTGCCGGAACCCACGACGGAACAGAGTTCTGGGGCCAGTCGTTCGTGGCTAATCCCTATGGGGAAATTGTTGCGAAAGCATCGGTGGAAAAAGAAGAGATCGTTTATCACGATGTCGATTTCCAACAGGTAGAAAACTTCCGCCGGATCTGGCCGTTTTTCAGAGACCGTAGAATTGATGCCTATGGAAAAATCACTGAGCGGTGGGCTTAATTTTCATGACTTTGGACAATAATCGAAGAAGCAGCGTTTCTTAATCAAATCGGCAACTTCTGTAGGCACCATAGTTTCCCATGCAGTATCACCTTTGCTTATTTTCGCGAGCACATCTCTTGAAAAAATACTGAGAAATTCAGGATTGTAGTTATCGAGATCAATGAAACTACCCCGATCTGCTAGATAACCGTAAAGCTTACTCAATTCTGGAGTCACTTGCATGGTGTCTTTGGTGATCGTTTTACCAGATGCAGAATCAAGTAAAGGATAGATGTAGAGTTTTAGGTTATGTTTAAATAGGCGTCCAAAGCTTTCTAAAATTCCACCAGGCAGGGCCGTGTAGTATTTTTCATCAAACAATTCAATCAACGAAGGCACGCCCATAACGATTCCAATTCTCTCTTTAGTTCGCCATGAAAGATAGGCAGCTAGACGATAATATTCAAAATAGTCAGAAATCAAAACCGTCATTCCACACGCAGCCAAAAGATCGACTCTCGCGAGGAAATCTCGACGATCTACATCTTTTCCGCCAGCGAGCAAGTTACGCATCGTAAGCTCAAATATCGGCATCACCTCTTTACCTGCCATCGTAGGATCTTCTTTAATCTTCTGCAAGGCACATTCTAACATATCAAAGTTCACATGAGTGGGCGGACGGAAGCTCCCTCTTTCAACAAGAACAGCCTTTTTATACAGCACTTCAGAAGGTTGGATCACCTCACCACTTTCACTGAACATCGCAGCCCCACTAAGCCCGAGTTGCACAAGTTTAAGAGCAAACAAACGATTATCTACTGCACGAAATTCGATGCCGCTGAATTCAATCATATCGATCTCGATCCGACCCGTAGTTAATTTATCTAACAATCTTTCAACCAATTGCTCTGGCTCATGGTGAAGAAAAAATCCGCCATAGAGAAGATTCACCCCAACGATACCCAAGGCCTCTTGTTGCAGGGAAGCTTCTGCATCGAGCATTCGCACATGCATCATGATCTGACTGGGTTCGTCGTGAGGGCGGGATTGAAATTTCAAACCCATCCATCCATGGCATTCGTTTCCACCTTGATAAGACCGTGCCACAACCGTATCCGCAAAGGCGAAAAAAGCGGTGGTGTCGCCACGCTGCGGAGCGAGGCGTTCAACATTGAGACCATATTCACGATCTAGCATCGATTGGCAGCGCGATTTAGAAACATAGCGATCGCCACTACCATAAATCGCATCGCTCACGGTCATATCGTAAGCCGACATGCTTTTCGCCACGGTTCCTGCGGCTCCGCCGACGCGGAAAAACCATCTCACTACCTCCTGACCCGCGCCGATCTCAGCAAACGTCCCATACCAGCGTGGATCCAAATTGATCTTGAGGGCTTTTTGATGAGTATCCAGTTCGAGCTCTTGTTGCATGTTTTAGTTAAAATTTGAGAATTCACTCTAGCATCCGCTTGAGAAATTAAGGCATAAAAAAAGGTGGGACAAACATCCCACCTTTTACAAAGCAATTTTAACGCCGATTATTTGACAAAATCTGCGGCCTTCATGTTTGGCTTGAATCCTTTGAACCCATAATTCGATGGCTTGAACTCCGCTGAGATAGTGACATCGGCTTTTTCTGGCACATCCAAGCCCAATCCCCAGTAGACGCCATTGACGATGAGTCGGCGCAAATCCTCGTCCACGATCTCGGTCGCCGCGCCCATGGTGGTGGTTAAAATCTTGTTGGTCGTGCCTGCTTCGTTCTTCACTTCACGGGTCCAAGCCACTGGCATGGTGGGTTCATTGACCTTTTGCATTTCGCCCTTTTTGGTTTTTTTCTCATAATTGGCGGGTTCATCCGTTGGATTCATTCCTTTGAGAACAATCCCACGCAGAAGAATCTTCGCATCTTCTGGAGGAGCGGCTTCATAGACATCTGTATCACCGAAAACCTCACTGACACCCTTGAGAAGAGGGCTTTTTTCACTACCTGGTTCGATCACAGTTTTGGTCGCTTCTTTTTTGTGCACGCCCCAGTGGCTGATCCATGTTTCACCGAGCACCCTGCGGCCAAAGCCACCGGTTGGATGATTCCATGACATATCCGCCCATTTGCCGCCTTTACCGGTATTGAAAGCATGTGTGCTGGTGCGAAGAGCAATCACTGGAACACCACGATCGATGGCTGACTTAAATTTGCCCATAGCTTCATCATTCCAGTTGCGGAAACGTAGCAACATCACCAAAGCATGGGCTTTATCCAAGGCCTCTGCACCCATCAGACTTGTGGTCGCTGTTGGATTGATCGTGCCATCTTCGTCTGCAGAAAACAAAACTGTGGTCTCAAAACCATGTTTTTCCGCTAACATTTTAGCTAGGATAGGCATCACTTCCTCGGATCGGTATTCCTCATCGCCTGCCAAAAGAACCACATGTTTACCTTTTCCAGGCCCCTCTCCACCACTGAAGTTCAAAGTTCCAGTTCCTGAGGTCATTTTCACCTCGGCATGAAGTGTTGCAGAGGCAAATCCGATTAATGCAGCTAAATGTATGAGTTTCATCATGTCTAAATACTCATGGGATCCTTCATTCCTCTCAAGAAATTTATTGGGATAATATCCAAAAATCCAGCTCTTGCCAAAGATGCTATCATCTTCATGTTTATACCCATGAAAACTGCCGCTTTAATTTCTCTACTCATTGCCACCAGTGCGCTCGCTCAGGTCCAGCATGCAACGGCAACGTGGATCACGTCCAAAAATGCGACCACAGGTGGCCCCATCCAAACCATCATCCATATGAAGATTGATGCTGGCTGGCACACCTATTGGAAAAATCCTGGTGAGGGCGGCATTCCTTTGAAAATCGGAGCCAAACTACCGGATGGCTGGAAACTCGGAGAAATCCAATACCCCGCCCCGAAACGTTATACCACGGGTGAGCTACCAAGTATTGGCTATGGAGGAAAAGTCTTTTTACCCATCACCATTTACCCTCCAAAAGGAGCGAGTAGTGATGGAAAACTTCCTGAAATCAAAGCCAGCCTATCTTGGCTGACCTGCAATGAATCCAGCTGTGTTCCAGGTGAGGCTGATCTGATTCTCAGTGCCACAGGAGACCCAGAACTCATCCAAAAAGCATACGATGCCACCCCGAAGCCTCTCGAAGGCGCAAAACTCGCATTCTTCGCTGAAAAAAATCAGGTAACGCTGACCCTGACATTACCCGTAAAATCGAAAATCGATCCCACCACTTACGACGTATTCCCCGTCACTCCCGATGCCATATCCGCGGCATCGGAACTCCGCTTCAAGCCTACTGAAGGTAAGCCTAGCACATGGACTGCTACAGGAAAAAGCAGTGAATACCTAGATGTGAAAATTAATTCTTTCACTATAGAAATATTCAAAACGGGCGAAGCTGCGTGGAACATTACCTCAGCAAAATAAATAAAATTGTTAGAAATCATTTATGCAATTATCCTCAACTGCGGATCTGACCGGTTTACTCATTATACTGCGTCATCTGATTCGTGAGCCGTCTGTGGTTGGTGCCGAAGATTCATTTTTTCGAGTCATTCGCAGAGAACTCGAGGAAATGGATATTTCCGTCGAACGCCACAGCGGATTGTTAGTTGCGCGTGGAAACCGACCCGATAGCGCCTACCTTTCCGCACATGTGGATCGCAACGGACTTGTCTGCACTGGACCTAACGAATTTCAATACGCCGCGTTCATCGCCAGCAACCGCGGTGAGCTCACGGGTGATTCCATTTCAGAACAAATGGTCGCCACCATCGCCGATCGCTTTACAGGTCAACGCATTCAGGCACACCTCCCCTTTTCTGGAACCTACATCGGTCAAGGCACCATTTCTTCAGGTTATCTTTGCCCGAAACGATCTAACCTCATCTTTGAGGTCGATGGCTTGGATTACCTCGAGCCAGGAACTCCGGTCTCTTTCCTTGATCGTTTGAAAGTCGACAACGGATATATCTCGGCGCAATTGGACAACGTTGTCAGCGTTGCGTTGATTATCTATCTATTCCGACTAGGTTTTCAGGGAACCGCATTTTTTACTGCTCAGGAAGAAGCAGGAAAAAGCTGGCGTTATGTGCTTGCGTGGTTTCAGCGCGAATCGCTGTGCACCAAGCGCCTGTTAGTTTTGGATACCAGCCCATACCCAAACCAAGAGGAAGCGAATGCTCAAGCCCTTACCCTGCGGCATCAGGATGCAACTGCTGTGTTTGATCCAGAATTCACCAACGAAATCGTCAAACACTGTGACACGCTCGGCATCTCTTATTCATTCAAAGATGAATGGATTAAGAATCGAAACCTCGGAAAGGAAAAACCTTATTCCTTAGGTAGAACCGAGCTAGGTAGATTGATCTCAGCCAGCGATGGTCAAATCAGTGGAACCACCCTCCAAATCCCAACCACCGGCTACCATACTGCAAACGAAACCGCCTCACTCTCATCCCTAACAGCCGCACTGGGATTACTTGGTAGATTATCGAGAGGTTGATCGGGGATCGGGGATCGGGGATCGGGGATCGGGGATCGGGGATCGGGGATCGGGGATCGGGGATCGGGGATCGGGGATCGGGGATCGGGGATCAACAATCTTCAATCTCCTCAAAACTTCCTCAGCGTCGTCGGTTTCAAAAAACGCTCATCGGTTTCTGGATAATCCATCGTGAAATGTAAGCCGCGCGATTCTTTCCGTCGCAAAGCGCATTCCACAATCAAGCCTGCGACCGCTACCAGATTTCTCAATTCTAAAATATCTGCATTCACCCGATGTCCCCAATAAAACTCGCGGACTTCTTTTTTCAAATTTCTTAAACGAGCCGCAGCACGACGGAGTCGATTATCCGTTCTAACAATAGAAACATAGTCCCACATCAGACGGCGGATTTCATCCCAGTTGTGATAAATCACCACTAACTCATCCGGCTCCGCGACATCGCCGTGATGCCATTCCGGAATAGGCAGAACTTCCAGAACTTCCTTGTCTGGCGGATAGATACGCATCATTTCCTCGAGCGCCAAACGCCCGACCACATTGCCTTCTAACAAAGAATTCGATGCCAGACGATTTGCTCCATGCAGCCCCGTGCAGCCCACCTCGCCGATCGCATACAACCCGCGCACCGAGGTCTTGCCTGTCACATCCGTTTTTACTCCCCCGCACATATAATGCGCTGCAGGAACCACAGGGATTGGCGTTGTCTCACAATCCACCCCGAACTTCATCAGGGTTTCATAAATATAGGGAAAATGCTCCTTCATGAAACCTTTCGGCTTATGCGTCACATCCAAATACACGCAAGCTGCACCGGTTTTTTTGATTTCTTGGTCAATCGCACGCGCCACAATATCACGTGGCGCTAATGACCCGCGAGAATCGACCTTTTTCGTGAAATCCTCACCTTTCGCATTCCGCAAAATTCCGCCCTCACCCCGCACCGCCTCGCTCACCAAAAACGATCTCGCCTCTGGCCCCGTTGCAGCTGGGTTATAAAAACAGGTCGGGTGAAACTGGATGAACTCCATGTTAGACATCGTTGCCCCCGCACGCCACGCAAGCGCAACCCCGTCGCCTGTCGCAGAGTCGGGATTGGTCGTGTAGAGATAAACTTTTCCACATCCACCTGCCGCCAATACCACCCGATCCGATCGAAACACGGTCACCTCACCGCTCAGACGATTCAGCACATAAGCCCCCAAAACCCTGTCGCTCGAAACGATATCCAGTTTGGTAGATGTGATCAGATCGATGGCGAAATGATCTTCCAAGAGCGTGATATTCGGTTCGTTCCGCGCAGCTTGCAACATTGCGCGGGCAATCTCTCGTCCCGTCGTATCCCGCGCATGTAGAATCCGCCTATGACTGTGTCCTCCCTCTTTGCCCAACGCATACTTTGCATTCTGCTGATCAAACTCCACGCCGTAGCTTAATAAATCATCAATCGTCTCCTTCCCTTCGCCGATGATCCGACGGACCACCGCTTCATCACATAAACCCGCGCCGGCATCCAACGTATCCTTCACATGCTTTTCCACCGTATCTCCCGCATCACACAATCCCTCTGGTAAAACCGATGCAATCCCTCCCTGCGCCCACGCCGTATTCGATACCTCCGCCTTTCCCTTCGTCAAAACGATAACTTTCCCATGCTTTGCCGCCCGCAACGCAAACGACAAACCCGCAATCCCCGCTCCAACCACCAAGAAATCTGATGTCATGTGCCCAGCATCATGGAGACCTATCCCAAAATGGAAAACCCTAAATTACTCATCTTATAAAGACTGGAATAATTGAATAATATCTAAATTGCGAGTATTGCGCGGAAATAAGGTATTCCTGCATGGCATAGCCGTCGGCTCGAGGTTAATGGTCAAGCTTGTGATTACCGGTTCGCTTGGATGAGGTTGTTAGCTAGGTGAGCGTCCTTCTCCCATTTACTCTACGACTTCAACACTGATGTAGTCACCACCCTCTTTTAAGAGAGGATCGATACGAAGTTTGACATTTCCTTTGAGAATTAATTTTTGCATTGCTTCATCTACGCCAGTTAGGCCGTTAATCATGGCTGCCAGTTTAGCCCTGTTTTCAGCCGTTGAAAAAAATCCTCCATCATTCGTATCGCCATCATCCCTCTTTTTAAATTTATGAAAGTTTGCCCTGTCTTGCTGAAGAATACTTCCAGCACTTGTGAGCCGCACACCCGAACTACTCACCAAGTCATGTTTTGATATGTAGGCAGTATAAACTTCAAATTCGAGAGCTGAAGCGATGTTGAATCCAAGAATAAGGATGATTATGTTCAGTATTGCTGTTTTCATAGTGGTTATTTTATTGATCAACTGTATCGAGCCTATCGTGTAAATGAATGAATGCTAGGAATTTGCTTTAATGAAAATGCTACGAATTTGCTTTTTCAACTATGTGGAGAATACACTGGAAAGCCGTTCTGGGAAGGGGAAAAGGGGGTTGACCACAATCACTAGTGTAGGACAGCTTTAGGCTGATGCTACTTGTCATGGGTTCTAATTTATGGATGATTTAGATATGGCAAAAATTCACGATGCTGTCCGAGTAGGTAAAACCCGCGTCTCAGTTCTAAAATCACTGGAAAGAAATTAGAGACTATAACTAACAAAAATCTAGAGAAACCTAGTGCAGAAAATATGGAGTTCATCGATGGATAAAGCAACCTACGGGCAGGAGCCAGCACTGGATTCGTAGTCAAATTCCAACCTGCAAAGGGCGCGACCAGAATTGTATTGGAGAGAAACGGTAAATGGATATACCTTCAATTGCAGATGGCGTCACAGGCTGCATACATCAATCTAACATCCGGAAGATTAAATAGCATCCGTTTGTTTTCTTCCCAAAGATCAGCTCTTCAGGGTAATTTTAACACAGTTGGAAAAGCAAATTCCTAGCATTAGAAAATACTCTATCAGCTATACTAGATCATGACTAATACTTCATGGTAAACATCATTTAAAGTGAGTTGGAACTCAGATTCTTATGACTGAAAAAAGCGTTTCGCAGGATTACTAAGATTTCCACCATCCATGCAGAGGTCACAGCCCCAAGAGCATACGCTACAATATCTAAAAAGTAAGCAGATCCATTACCAGTCAACATTTGCCAGAATTCAAAGAATGCGCCAAGAGCCACGATAATAAAGCAGGATATCCAAAACCTACACCCGACAAGAACCATAGATGAACAAAATGACACACCCCATAGATAGTCAGGTATGAGATTGTCTATTATAGGAAGGACGTGTATCTTGCCAAGTTGTGTGTGAATGTAAAAAGCCGAATGGGGTCGAAAAAGCACGTAATAAAGAAACCCTGCGATCAAAGCTGTCACAGCAACTATGAGAAGCTCTACTCTAGAGCGCTGCATTCTAGAGAACTTATTGGCATTATCTTTCGGCAAGAAATATACCATTACACAGTTTTGTAACGACATCAATATTACTGAATGAGAAACATCTCAGTTCAAATTGAACCAAATCACGCCATCATCAGTAGTGACTTTAAAACTCCAAGTGGATGGATCAAAAAGCTCTTTCGACACCTCGAATACTGCTGCGCCTTTGACTTTGATACCCGGATTCAAATCGCTCAAAATCTTCTCATCCAGTTCCGATTCAACAGCATATGAGCTAGATGCATCAATGTCTTCATCATATGCGGTGCCGTCATTAGAAATGAGCTCTACTGAAGGCTGACTAAATAAGCCAAGGGGTTTTTTGCTGATATTCTCTAATGTATAGCTAATAACGACATATACGCCACCTTCCGCAGCTTTAGCTCCTAACATTTCTGGATCTCCAATGCTCGTGATGGTTTTAACTGAAGTAACACTAAACTCTACACTGCCTGATTGAGCAGACCCGCCCACGGAGACTCGCTCACTTGATGGCGGCGCTGTGGCTGCTTGTTCTTCGGTGCTAGCAACAGCAAAAAACATAAATGCTCCAACTACGGAAAAAGCGACTAGATTTTGTTTACTGAATTTAAAATAAGTGTTCTTCATAAAATAAGTGTTTTTCACTAATGTAACTAGTCACCTATCAAGAATTTATTGTTGTGTATACAAAAAACGTCACGATCCAGTGCATGGTATGTGCCATTACTATACTGTCCCAGACAGTCCGATCCCGCCCATTATGATGGGTCTTGCAGCCACCTTACGGTCTGCAAATGCTAGGAATTTGCTTTTTACTTAGCGCGGAGAATACACTGCAGAGCGAAGACCTTATTCCCGATCATTTGGTCACGGTCTAAAGACTTATGGGCAGAGCTCTCCCGCCCTTGCTAATACAGGAACAGAATTAATAGATAATAAATCGACCAAATCTATAGAATTCATAATCCAAACACTTTCCCGATCGCGCCGAAGATATTCTCCCAGAATCTTGCGATGGGGTTTCGTTTTCCGCCTGTGACTTGTTGTTGGATGACGGTTCCGGAGCCTTGGAAATAATCGTCGAATAAACAGCTTTTACCCCAAAGGTAAGAGATGAACGTTTCGGCTCTTCTTGGTGAGTAATCTAAATGAGGAGTGAAGGCGACGACGAGTCGGGTGTTCACCCTTCTGCCTAAAGCGCTGTCTGCAACTTCCTCAACTTGAGTCCCGCGTTGAGCTGAGAAGACGAGTCGGGTTGGTCCATCAACGATGAGGTATCGGAATTGCAAGTTCACCCAGGCGTGGAGTTTTCGGAACACCCATTTCGAGCGGATGCGTGGTGGATGGTCAGCGGGATGGCAGACGGCGATCAGAAAATTAGGACGGAACACCAGAGAAGCGCCTGCAGGGATTTCGACCACAGCGAGTTCTTCAGTGGCATCTTCTTGGGTGGATAAGGTGACATCTCCAGGAGCTTCGCCAGAGGTTTTGATTTTTGTCAAAATGCACAGGCCTGCCGCGAGGCTTGAAAAAGGATATCGCCAATCCATCAGCCACTTTGTGCTTTTATCAAAGCTCCCCATTGAGCCCTGCAAGTAATCCACACGAGTCAGCAAGACCTCGCCTTGATTCAGATGCAAACGCTGCGCTGGGTGGCTTGATGATACTGAAATGTTAGCTACTTCAGTTGCTTTCGCATCCAAAGATATCGGCTTAGAATTCTGCACGACAGGTGCAACGATGTAGTATGCCGCCACTTTCCATAAAAACGGAATCAACAACAAGGCAAGCAGGATAAAAAGTGCCTGTAACGCCAATTGCTTGAGTTGGTTTTGCATCAAATCATCGAGCCAATCGCGGAGCTCTTCAATCTCATCGAGTTGCTTTTGTTTTTCTTCCAAAAGCACTTGGCGTCGGGCGAGCTCTTCTTCGGTTTCCCCTCCTTGTATACGCACCGCTTGACGCGCATTGGTTAACTCAATGACTTCTTTACGAAGTCTTTCTTTATCTAGCTCTATCTTTTTTTGCTCTGCCAACACTTCGTCACGACGGAAAAGATCTTTGATCTTTTGAAAAAACTCATCGAGCTGTTTGTGCTTTTCTTCCAGCTCCTTCAGCTGCAGCTTTTTCTCATTCATCTGCTCGGTGAGCTGTTCCAATTGTACTGCAAACTCCCCCACTAACTCCCGACTCTTGCTCAGCTCTGCGACCGCCTTTTCCAGCTGCGCTTCACGATGCTCGACAATCATCGTTGGTAAAAACTTCAACAAAAAGATCGCCAACAACACCGCAAAAATCACCACATACACGACCAGCTTCTTCGCCAGCCATGCGATGAGTTGTGTGATCAATCTCGCCATAATCGTGATTAGATAAATAGCTACGTGGTGAAATTATTCCAGCTATCGTTTTTAAGAATTAAGAAAATGAGATGAATGGCGATAGAATAAGTTGTTCCAGCCCTTCGTTATCTCGGTTTGCTCCTGTAAAAATATTTTCTTCACAGGAGGTAACAGAGGAAACGGAGGAGCTGCGCGCTCGGCTTTCGATTCTAGGAATCAACCCTCAATCATCGCGTAGGCGTTGTGATGATGGATGGATTCGAAATTTTCCGCTTCCACGCGATACCAATTCACGAGTGGATGCTGTTTGAGGCCGGCTGCAACATTTCTAGCGAGGTCTTCAACAAACACGGGTTGATCGTAAGCCCTCTCGGTCACGGCTTTTTCATCCGTACGTTTCAGGCCAGCATACAATTCACAACTTGCAGATCGTTCCGCGAGCTCGATCAATTCTTCAAACGTGAGTTGCTCGGAGCCCTCGACCGAAATCGTTACGAGGCCGCGCTGATTATGCGCACCGCGTTCGCTGATCGCTTTTGAACACGGGCAAAGCGTCGCCACGGGAATCTGCACGCTGTAAAAAAGCTCGTGATCGCCATCGACATAAAATCGACTCTCGATCCCCAGTTCATAATCCATCAAGCTTTTCATTCTGGAGACCGGTGCTTGCTTTTCGCGGAAAATGGTAAACTCGCAGCTCACTTGGGCAGATCTAGCATCCAGGCGAGAGGCGAGCTCGGCGGTGAGCCGATTCAATGAAGCACCCGAGAGCGGTTCGTTGTATTGATGCAGCACATCCACGAAACGGCTCATGTGCGTGCCTTTCAAATGCGCGGGCAATTCCACCGTCATCTCGTATTTCGCAACGGTCGACTGCTCAGCCAGATCGCGGCCAAGGTAGGTCGCTGGATAGCGCAATTCTCTCACGCCCACTCGATCAATGATGATCTCGCGATGATCTTGTTCGCTCTGCGTATCTGGCAAAACCTGCATTATATTTCGTTTTAAGAGTAAACAAAAAGCCCGCCCGGTGATTCGGGCGGGCTTTTGAAATTTAGTTATCCATGCTGAGTGAAATCAACATCTGCCAAAATTATGGCATCAAGTTGATCGCGCGGGATTGCTTGATCGCGTTGTTGATTTTGCGGTGAACTTTTGCAGTTACACCAGTGACACGACGTGGAAGAATTTTCCCGGTTTCAGAGGTGAATTTGCTTAGGACTTCAGGATTCGTAGGAACCAACTGTTCGACAGGAATATCCTGTCTGCGGCGGGTCATCTGGCGGTTAGCCACACGAAAATTGATACGGCGTTGTATAGTCTTTGGCTCGGACATGATAATTAGCGGAGTTCGCGGTGAAGGGTTCTGCGTTTAAGGAAATGATTGAATTTCACTTTCTCCAAGCGGCCTGGAGTACGAAGGCTTTTCTTGTTACGTGTGGTCACGTAACGGGAAGTCGGTTTGCCCTCAGCTTTCGCTTCGGTGCATTCAAGAATGATGATCTCGCGTGGCATGTTATTTTTGGTGGAGGGGCGATATGGATTTATTCGTCGTCGTCGTCAAGAGAAACCGTCACAGATTCTTCATCTTCTTGCGGGATTCCACCGCTGAAGCCGACTTCATCGGAAGGACGGAACCTGCGATTGCCGTATTCTTTCTCCCATTGAGCTTGGCATTCCACGGTCAGACGGGCAAACGGGATCGCCTCAAGACGGGCAATAGGGATTTTCAGCTCAGATATTTCACAAGTGCCATAAGTGCCTGATTTGATACGACGAAGGGCTTGTTCGATCTCGTATAGGGCATCTTGCTCTTTGGCCAAAACGGAAAGGGCAAAATCGCGGTCATAGGCATCGCTACCCGCATCTCCTTGATGCTGGCCGCTACCGGATGCCTCGCTGCCTTCTGGAGCATTTCGAATGGTGTCGCGGGTCATGCCACACATAGAATCTACCAGAATATCTCTCAAATCGAGCAAACGCTTGCGTTGCTTATCGATGAAAGCTGGGGTGTGGTGACCCTTACTGGTGGTGGATGGTTTTGGCGCTAGCTCGGCTTTTGGCGGGACAAAACGAGGTTTTATGGGTGCTGGCGGTGGAGTGCTGAACAGTGAAGGCTTTTTAGCCGCTACTTTCTTTGCTTCTTCCAATTTCACCACCGGCTTAGCCGCTTCCACCTTTTTCGGCTCGGGTTTCTTCGGCTCGGGTTTCTTCGGCTCTGGCTTTTTCACCCCGGCCTTCTTCATCTCTGGCTTCTTGGCTTCGACCTTATTCGGTGCCGCTTTGACTGGCGCGGATGGCTTGGAAGCTTTCTTTTTAGGAACCGCCTTCAATGCTGGCTTTTTGGCCACAACCTTTTTCACTGGTGCCACTGGTTTCTTCGCGACCACTTTCGCAACCTTTTTCGCTCTCACAGCTGTTTTCTTCACAACTGGCTTAGCCGCTGGCTTTTTGGATGGAGCCGCTTTCTTCACCGGTGCTGCCGCTTTCTTAACAAGCTTCTTCACAGGTGCTTTCGCCGCAGGCTTTTTGGCAACAGGCTTTTTCGCCGCTAGAGGTTTTGATTTCGCCTTGGTGACTGGCGGTTTACTTGCGATTTTTTTGGTTGTTTTTTTAGCAGCCATGACGGGTGGTTTATGGGGAAAATGGAATAATTAACGAAAAGCTCCTGAATCTTTTGCACAATGGAAGGGGCGGTGGATTAGCTCTTCAGCCTACCTACATCAAGGGGAAACTTCATATTTCCGAAAATATCTTTCCTTTTCCTTCCAAGCCGTGGAGCTTGAAATGTATCTCGCCTTCCGTAATCTACCCACCTGACATGCAACTCAGTGCCATCCTAGAATCTCTCCTTATCGCCTCACAAGAACCTCTTTCCTCCGAGGACATGGCGCGGCTCGTTCGCGCGCGCGTCGCCGAAGCCGAGGACGTGCAGGTTCGTGAAGCCGAAGAAGGCTCCACCCCAGCTCCATTGCCTGAATGGTTGATCGCCCTTGCTCAATGCACGGAGGATCAGGTCACCGATGTCGTGATAACTCTAAATCAACATTACGCCGAAACCGCACGAGCCTTCACGATTCTAGAAAGACCCAAAGGTTGGAAAATTTATACCCGCCCTGATTATGGCGATTTCGTCCGTCATCTATTCCCCGGTAGAAAACCTGAGCGACTCTCTGGTCCAGCAATGGAGACACTCGCAATCATTGCCTACCGACAACCTATTACAAAAGCTGCCATCGAAGCAGTTCGCGGTGTGTCATGCGATGGCATGATCCAAAAACTTCTCGATCGCGATCTTGTTAGAATTGGCGGTCGTGCCAACCTGCCGGGCCGACCCCTACTCTATCAAACGACCGATTCGTTTTTCGAACACTTCGGTATCAACAGCATCGACGAATTGCCGAACGCAACGGAACTCCGTCGCATCAAACTCCCAGAGCCAACGACGGAATCCAAAGCAGCTGAATCAGAAGCTGAATTAGCACTGGACGATGTCGGCACTCCTGCCGCAGCTGCGTCAATGGAATCCGAGGACGCACTGGAATCCGAAACATCTATTTCCAGCAACGCATCATGAGCCTCGATGATATTCGCAAGCAGATCGACCTGATCGATCAAGATCTTCTGAGCCTGCTCTCGCAACGCGCCGATCTTGTCCATGAAGTTGGAATGATTAAAAAGCGCGATGGATTACAGATCTACGCACCCGAGCGTGAGCAAGCTTTGTTAGATCGGCTTATTTCGCTCAATCAAGGCAGACTTCCAGAAAAATCGATTCGTGCGATTTATCGCGAGATCATGTCCGCTGCACTTGCATTGGAAGACAATCTGAAAATCGCTTATCTTGGCCCTGAAGGGACGTGGACGCATCAAGCATCGATCAAAAAATTCGGCCATTCGATCAACTACTCCCCCCAGCCAAATTTCTCGGATGTATTCGATCAAGTCGAGCGCCGCCAAGCGGATTATGGGGTCGTTCCTATTGAGAACTCCACTGAGGGCGCCGTATCTCACACCCTCGATCTATTTGTTGATTCCACTTTACACATCTGTGCACAGATATTGCTCCGCATTGAAAACTGCCTGATGGCAAGTATTTCCCGTGAACAGATCAAAACACTATATTCGCATCCGCAAGTTTTCGGCCAATGCCGGAACTGGATCCTAAAAAACTTCCCACACGCCGATCTCGTTGAAGTTTCCTCCACTACCAAAGCCGCTTCGCTCGCGAAAGAAAAAGCATCTGAAGGCGCCGCAGCGCTTGGCGGATCACTCGCTGCTGAAATCTATGGACTAACAGTGTTAGAAACCGCGATTCAGGATCGCGCGACCAATACCACGCGTTTTCTAGTGATTGGTGAAAAAACCTGTCCACCAACTGGGAACGATCGCACTTCGATTTTATTCGCGATCAATGACCGCCCAGGCTCCTTGGTGAACGCCCTCAAATCCTTCGAGCATCTTCACATCAATCTATCGAAAATCGAATCACGTCCATCGAAGCGGAAAGATTGGGAATATATCTTCCACGTTGATCTCACGGGTCACTGTGAAGATGAAAATGTTTCCAAAGCACTTGCGGCTCTTGCGAATCATTGCTCAATGGTGAAAATCCTTGGATCATATCCAGACAGCGGAGAATAGATCGACTGATCTAAAGTTTGGATACGCGTTGGCGGATCCACTCCAAAGCGGATCGATACTCTTCGTTATTTGGCCTGAGTTTTAGCAACTCATTCCACTCACCCATCGCTTCACGATACATTTCTTCTGCACGATCATTCTGCTTCGCCATTTCAAGAGCATGTGCCAAATCACCTAACAGATAAGCTCTGGATTTTTTCAATCCTTCTAGCCCTGGCCCTTCATTTCCAGACTGTATGCTTTTCAACGACTCATCTGCTTCAATCAACAATTTTAACTCATCGTCTTTCTTACCTGAGTAACCCAACATCTTTCCCTTCTGCCATTGCAGCAAAGCCAATCGATAATCACGCATCGGATGTTTCTCTTGTTTTTCCAAGATCGATAATCCTTCTTCCAACGATTTCACCGCATCTTCCGATTTTCCCTGATCTCTGAACAAACTTGCTTTAACTGCAAGCTGCGTGCCTTTGCGAATATTCGCATCTTTCGAATCAGGTCGCTCTTTCAACACTCGATCCAACAAGCCCATCGCATCCGATGAAAGCTTAGTCGCAACCGCAACATCCCCCTCTAAAAGCGAAGCCTCAGCCATCGCCCCATAACAACCCGCTAAATCTAACAATAGATCCAAGTTACTCGGATCATTTTTTAATAGCTTTTGAATTTCCACCACCGCCAACAAGCGAGTCTCTTGAGCATCCGTCAATTTTCCCAACCCTTCCAAAATCGTGGCAGATGAAAGATAAACGAAAGCAAGCTCCGAGCTAAGTATCGCGGCATCTGGCTTAGCTTCAGCTAAGCCGTTCATCGTGCGAATCGCTTTCTTCATCTGGTCCAAGCCCTTCGTTTCTTCGCCCTTTACGACCATCCATTTAGCCTCATAGAAATCCAATATCGCCTGCCATTGCTGCACCTGAGCGGCATTGTCACCTGATGCCATAACTTCCTGCAAGGCTTCGCGAGCACGATTGAAATCCACATCTAAACCATCTTTACCAACTCGGTCTTTCAATAATGCCAACAACAAGGCATTGCGCCCAAACCGAAGCCGCATCGGTTCATCTAGTTCACTTTCCTGCAATCCCTGAATCGCTACTTCTAGCCGCTCTTCAGCTTTTGCTGCATCACCTGATGAAATGGATATCTCCGCCAAATGCATACGCGCTGTCGCTACCGCTTCGGCCAACTCTGCTTTACCCTGATGAGTTTGTATAAATCCTTGGTAAAATTCTTCTAACATCCTGAGCCTAGATTCTCTCCCATCTAAAACAGGTAAAGACGCACGCCCTTTTTCCATACCCCATTCGAACAACTGATCCGAAATTTTATTCATTGCCTTGAGTCGTTCTACACCCAATACAATTTCACTTTTAACGGCATCTTCCGCTTTCAGCTGCGCATCCAAAGCCAACTTCATCTGATCTTCCGCGGATTTTTTTGCATCCTCAGCCGCTTTCATATCTGCTTGGATTTTCTGCTGTACAGAAAAACGATCATCTTTCTCTTTGATTAATCGACTTGTAGTAAACAACCAAGATCCAAGGAACAACAGAGCAACCGCAGCCGCAATTCCAGCACCGAGCCATGCCTTACGCCTGCTTTTCTCCGCATTGTGCCGCTGATCCACCAATTCCTGCCGCACCAGAGCTTCCGTGTATTCTTCATCCGCATCATAAAACGATTTTGATACCTCTATCATCGATGACGGACGTAACGCCGGATCTAACATCAAGCACTGTTCAATCCATGCTCGATATTTTTTTTCCAGCACATGCCCTGTTTCCACAGCCCATGTGATTTGCGGCTCTTTCATCAATCCATTAACAATCCTAGGTAACTCTGCTTGTATCGTGGTGTCGCAATCCTCACCATATTTCGGAGCCACATCTTGAAAAACTTCATCACAACGCGGGAATTTTCGTGTCAGTAATCGATAGGATAAAACCCCAAATGCAAAAACATCCCATTGATACCCCCTCTCTTCATAAAATCCAGAGGGATCCAATAATTGCTCAGGTGCTTGATACAAATAGGCATCTGAAAAGCCAAACCGGCTTATCTCCGGCATGTTACCTAACATCCAGTCAGCTAACTGCATATTGCCGGACTCATCGAAAAACACATTACTTGGTTTCAAATTACCATGCACCACCCGCTTGCGATGCATCTCCGCCAGTGCATCTGCGATGTCACGAATCACATTCCATGTATCGTCTCCGGGATGCCTATTCAATCTATCCTGAAGGTTCCACAAACACCTTTTACCATTCTCCAAATCATCATCCCCTAAATAAGGCATCACAGAAAATGCGGGCTTTCCCTCCAAATCTAGCTTTTCTAATTTCATCACTCGTTCGGGCCAACCCCCGTCCTGCAATCGACTGCGCGCCTTCGATAACAAACCACGATGGATCGAAATCCCCTCAAAAACTTTAACCGCAAACTTATTTCCTTGCTTGTCCTTGGCCAAATAAACCTTACCACTCTCGCCCGAACCAATATGTCCAACCAGCTCCAAGTCGTTTAGCTCCAGCAATTTCATACACAGACTCCTAAACCATCCGATCGCCCCACGCACCCCTTAATTACAAGAGTCTACTGAACGATTTTACTGCTAAAAGAAAATTTCTTTTAAAACCATATTTCGAAAATCCACCTTTCTGAGTGATAAAACGCCCGTCCTCTTGAAAATTGAAGGAAAATTACCCATCCATGAAATCGCCGATTCCATCCGATCTGCGGCATCAGGTAATCAACGCATTCTGCTAACTGCCCCAACAGGTTCCGGAAAATCCACTGAGGTTCCAGGCATGATAGCCGATCTTCCTGAAATCGAAGGTCGAGTCATTGTCATCGAACCCCGCCGCATGGCCGCACGACTTCTCGCTGGGTTCGTCGCACAAAATCGCAACACCACCCTCGGCAAAGAAACGGGTTACGCCGTTCGATTCGATACCCGCTACAGCACCGATACAAAAATCCTATATCTAACAGATGGTGTCTTTCAACACATGCTGCGGGACAATCCCACACTCGATGGCGTTTCCGCAGTCATCTTCGATGAATTTCACGAGCGCCGCCTCGCCGTCGATATCGCGCTTGGCCGGTGTTTAAATCTTCAGGAAAATCAACGACCCGATCTACGGCTAATCGTCATGTCCGCGACTCTTGAAACCGATATCCTTGCACAATTCATGATGCCAGTCACCCAACTCAAAGCTGGTGGCCGCACGTTTCCTGTGGAAATTTTACATCGCCCGCATAAAACACCTGAGAATCACCGCCAAGCAGGGCCGCCTAGAGAAATTCCGATTTGGGAACAAATCGCCGCGCTCACGCGTGATGCGCTCGCACTCCCTGATCCCGGCAATCTCCTCATCTTCCTGCCAGGCACACATGAGATTCGCCGAGCTATCGAACTCATCGAGCATCTTCCAGCAGCAAAGTCTTACGACATCTTTCCACTCTACTCTTCTCTCCCACCTCCCGATCAAGAAAAGGCGATCCGACCTTCTAACAGGCCTAAAATCATCGTTTCCACCAATGTTGCTGAAACATCACTCACTATTCCTGGCGTTCGCACCGTAATTGATTCCGGCACCGCCCGCATTTCGCACTTCGATCCGCGTCGCTGTATCAACACTCTTAACATTCGCAAAATATCTCGTGCAGCCGCCGATCAACGCGCTGGTCGCGCCGGACGAACTGCGCCGGGTCGATGCCTACGTCTGTGGTCCACCGCCGATCACGCACGACGCGATCCATTCGAGATTCCGGAAATTCACCGCATCGATCTATCAGAAGCCCTTCTTGTCCTCAAAGCCTCTGGCATTCATGACCCTGAAACATTCCGTTGGTTAGATCCACCAACTGCCACCGCTCTTCAAAACGCGAACCAACTTCTTCAAAATCTGCATGCCATTGATGACTATGGAAATATCACCGGTATCGGTCGCGAAATGGCCACTATTCCGCTTGAACCTCGCTTCGCTCGTCTTCTGCTCGCTGGCCTGCATCATGGTTGCCTGGCTGAAACCGCTTTCATCGCCGCTGTCGTACAAGGCGAAGGAATTTTTACAAAAGGCAAACAAGCCACAGGTCGCAAAGATTTTATCCTGCCTGATGACCCTACCGACTTCGCTGGCGAATACCGCGCCTTCCAATCCGCTGAAGCTATGAACTTCGATCCGCGTCGACTAGCCGATCTCGGTATTCATGCCCGCGGATCCAAGGATACCGCGCAGATTTTCTATCGTCTGTTAGATATTTTACCGAAATCAGCTGCAAAAAAAATCGACTATCACGCCAACCGCGAAATCGTTGCAAAATCTGTCCTCGCCGCCTTTTCCGATCAACTGGCTGTACGCATCTCCCAAGGCAACCTTGCTTGTCGTTTGGTTGGGAATCGCCGCGGTAAACTCGACGATGTTTCCTGTGCCCGACACTCTGGCGCCTTCGTCGCCTGTGAAATCACCGAGGTGGAAGCCCGCGAGACGATCACCCATCTTCGCCTCGCAACCTCCATTGAACTCGCATGGTTGGAAGAACTTTTCCCCGATGAAATCAAAACCATCGACGGCGCGAATTACGATGAAACACGCCGCAGGGTTACTCGCCTCCAACAGAAAAAATTCCGCGACCTCTCACTTGAATCCAAAGAATCCGATCACGATGTTCCGCTCGACGCTGCAGCTGAGATATTAGCAAAACGTGTACTTTCTGGTGAGCTAGTCTTGAAAAATTGGGATGCTCAGGTTGAACAATTCACTCATCGCCTAACCTGTATTTCGAAATGGATGCCTGAACTCGGATTGCCGACATGGACCGAAGACGATCGTATCGCTGCTATTTCACAAATTTGCCACGGCGCGATCAGTTACAAAGAAATCAAAGAGGCCGCCGTCTGGCCTGTGCTCAACGATTGGCTATCTTCACACCAACGCTACTTGTTAGATACGCATTGTCCGGAGCGCATCCACCTCACCTCCGGTCACTCGGCGAAAATCACTTACTCGTCAGAAAACGACCCGTTTTTCTCCACAAAACTCGCCCAACTCGTCGGCACACAAACCACTCCCACCATCGCCGCAGGCCGAGTTCCCTTGCTCGTTCATATACTCGCCCCCAATAACCGCCCGTGGCAGATGACCAAAGACATACCGAACTTCTGGCAAAACGGCTACCCACAAATGAAAAAGGAACTCGCTGGTCGCTATCCGCGCCATCCATGGCCGTGAGATTAAATGGTGAAGAGTGAAGGATGAAGAGTAAAATTTTAATTATCTGCTTATCGACCTTCCGCTCCGTCTAAGCCAACGGGGTAATTACTAAAGAGTAATTGCTCGTAAAACTCGCCCTGCTTTCACTATTCATTTTTCACTATTCACTCTTCATCATTCACTCTTCAATACCTTCATGAACTGGAAACGCTTACTCATCGGCAAATGGAGCTGGAAACGCCCGTTCATGTCTCTCGGCTCAATCTACATTCTACTCGGACTCTTTGCTGTTTCGTGTGCGGATCGCATGATTTTTCTGCCGCCTGCGCCCTCTTATGGTGAAAACCTGAGAGGTTATACCAAAATCGATTCAAAAATATCAGGATCTATAGCCGCCATCCATGTGAAAGCAAAACCTGGTGCGCCGACGATCATTTACAGCCACGGTAACGCGGAAGATGTCGGTCAGAACATGGATATCGTTTATGCCCTCAAGAACAAAGGCTATGGGGTCATCGCTTACGATTACCCGGGCTACGGGTTATCAACCGGCAAGCCCACTCAAACATCCACCCAAGAATCCATTCAAGCCACATGGGACTATGCCATTAACTCTGGTATCCCCGCATCTTCCATCATCATTGTCGGTCGCTCCGTAGGCAGTGGGCCTTCGGTTTGGCTAGCATCTCATACCGAACCCGCAGGACTCATTCTTATATCCCCTCTGAAATCCGCCTACTGCGTGGCGTTTGGTTATCCTATTTTTCCTGGCGACCGTTTTCCTAACTACAAACGCATTCCAAAAATCGATACTCCACTTCTCGTGATTCACAGTGAACAAGACGAAGTCATTCCCTTCTCACACGGAAAAGAACTCTTTGAAGTTTCTCCCGCATCTAATAAATTTTTTGTGCCTATCAAAAAAACAGGACACAATGATATGTTTTACCATGCACCCGATAAGATTTTCGATGCGATCGATACCTTCATCAAACAACTTCCGAAACCATAATCTCCCGTGCCACGCCTCCTCATTGTCATCGCACTTCTAGCTATTCTCATCGCGCTTGCCGTGCGTTGGTGGTTTGGTTTGCGCTTGTTGAAATCAAACGCTGAACTATCATTCAACTGCGATTTGGAAAAATGGAAAAAAACGTTTGGCGAAAAAAATCTGCCCGCTGCTTCATCCAGAGACTTGATCACTTATGCTGATTTTTTCCGAAAAGCCGCCCTGGCCGATTGGCGTGAGCGCGACAAAAAATCCGCCATCTCCCGCGAAGGCACACGTCGCTTCGGAATGGCAGTACCGCCGCTCACCGCGATGATTGTGATATTGGGTATCATGGTCGGACGTATCACACCAACCTACGCCATCGCGATTTTTCTCCTAGCCACTGCATTCTCGGCCATTATCGCCTACCTCAGCATCGCATCCGAAATCCAAGCCCTCACCATTAGTGCACGCCGTCTTCGCGAATCAGGCATCTTTCAACGTCGCGACGACGAAGACGCAGTCATCCAAGCTGCCGTCGCCCTCTCATGGAAAGAAGCCGCACCACCCATCTTCAACCTCATCCAACGCTGAAATTTCAAGTTCCAAAATTCAAGTTACAAGGGGAGAACTTAGATGCTTCCTCTTCCTCTTCCTCTTCCTTGAAATTTGAGAATTGAAATTTAAACACCATGTCCCTCATTATCCTCATCTCCCTTTTTCTTCTTTGGAAACTTGAATTCATTGCCACGCTGTTGAACCTCAAAACGTTTCCATCTTCTCCACCTCGAGAACTCGATGGGCTCATGGATCAGGAAAAACTTGATAAAGCACGCTCTTACCTCAGCGTCAACGCACGCTTCGGCATCATCCAATCAATTTTTTCACTTCTGGCTCTGGTCGGATTCTGGTTCGCAGGAGGTTTTCCATTTCTGGACAATTTCGTCCGCTCGCATTCTGAAAACGAGATCGTTTCAGGCATGTTGTTCCTCGCTATCATTTTTATAGCACAAAACCTGATCTCTCTACCTTTCGATTGGCATGAAACTTTTGGAATCGAAGAAAAATTCGGTTTCAATAAATCCACGCCGAAAACTTTTATCATAGATCGCATCAAAGGCCTGTTTCTCGTTGCACTCATCGGATTACCCATCGTCGCTGGTATCCTCTGGATTTTCCAAGAAGTTCCTAACGCATGGATCTGGGCATGGGCATTTGTCACCGCCATCCAACTCTTACTCACCTACCTCGCACCCTCATTTATCCTTCCGCTCTTCAATAAATTCACACCCATGCCTGAAGGAGAACTCCGCACCAAAATCGAAGAACTCGGAACCTCGTGTGGATTCCCATTGGAAGGCGTTTTCGTCATCGATGGCTCCAAACGCTCCACCAAAGCCAATGCCTATTTCACAGGCTTCGGGAAACATAAGAAAATCGCTTTGTTCGATACCTTGATCGATAAATCCACCACCCCAGAAATCCTCGCCATCCTCGCCCACGAGATCGGCCACTTCAAACTCGGCCACATCAAACAACGCATGTTTGTCGGCATCCTCCAAATGGCTCTGATCTTTTTCCTCATCGGCCTCGCCACCGATCAAAACGGCAGCTTCGCCCGTCTCCTCCACGATGCGTTTTTCGTCGACCAAATCTCCACACACACCGGACTCGTGTTTTTCATGATTCTGTTAGAACCCGTCTCCAAGTTTCTCTCCGTCCTAGCCAACGCATGGTCGCGCAAACACGAGTTCGAAGCCGATGCCTACGCCTCCAAATCCACTGGCACCCCAGAAGCCCTCGCCACCGCCCTCAAAAAACTTTCCTCCGACCACCTCTCCCACCCCGCCCCTCACAAACTCCGCGTGATCCTCGATTATTCCCACCCGCCGCTTCTGCAACGGCTACAAGCTTTAGGTTCTTAAATTAACACACAACTTGACAGCAATGAAAGCATTGCTATCATTTCTCACATGAGCTCGACCCTGACTATTCGTAACCTCGATGACGGAGTAAAACAAAAACTCCGCCTCCGCGCGGCTAGCCATCAGCGTTCCATGGAGGCAGAGGCACGTGATATCCTAGCTAAAAGCCTTATTGAAGAACAACCACCGGCTGAGCAGCAATCAGAAATCGATGAGCGTAGGCGTCGACTCAGAGCGGTGGTTGGAATATGGGAGAATCGCTACCAAGGCAAATCCACCGATCAAATCATGAAGGAACTTAGAGAGGATGACTGATTCAGCCTTCGTCTTGGTCGATAGCAATATTATCATCGATATAGTTCGTCGCGATCCCGTTTGGGCCGATTGGTCAGTCGATACGCTAAGCCAATTCAAAAATGCCCGTATCAACCCCGTCGTCTATGCCGAACTCTGCTACCAACAAACCTCACCCGACGAGGTCGATAAGTTGCTAGAAGCACTCGAACTTGAATACTCAGAACTTCCACGCGAAGCATTGTTTCTCGCGTCACAAGCTTTCAGAAAATACCGCGAAGCTGGCGGAGCAAAAACCTCACCTCTATCCGATTTTTTTATCGGTGCCCATGCTGCAGCACTCGGAGTCCCTTTACTCACGCGCGATCCAACACGCTACAAAAACTATTTTCCAATGATCCAACTGATCACCCCTTCATCCTTATAACTTGAACTGTAACATGATGAAATACCGACGCTGTGGCGACTCCGGCCTACTCCTTCCTGAAATCTCTCTTGGCTTCTGGCACAACTTCGGCCACGTCGATGATTTCCAAGAATCCCGTGCGATGATGCACCGAGCATTCGATCGCGGGATCACTCACTTCGACCTCGCGAACAACTACGGCCCACCTCCGGGATCGGCTGAGGAAAACGTTGGCAAAATTCTAGCAGAGGATTTTTCTAACCATCGTGACGAACTCATCATCACCACCAAAGCAGGTCACACGATGTGGAACGGCCCGTATGGCGAATGGGGTTCACGGAAACATTTGTTGGCATCGCTCGATCAATCGCTCAAACGCCTGCGCCTACCTTACGTCGATATTTTCTATTCGCATCGACCCGATCCTCACACCCGACTCGAAGAAACCATGTCGGCACTCGCCACCGCGGTACAATCGGGCAAAGCCCTTTATGTCGGGCTCTCGAAATATCCTTTGGATATGCTCAAGCAGGCGGTTGAAATTCTCAAACAAATGGGTGTGCGTTGCGTGATCTATCAACCACCATATTCCATTTTGAATCGCTGGCCAGAGGCGGAGGGAATTCTCGATTACCTCGACCAAGAGAAAATCGGCTGCGTGGTTTTCTCTCCGCTCGCGCAAGGCATGTTGAGCCCGAAATATGTCGATTCTATTCCCGCCGATTCACGAGCTGCTCGCGCTGAGGGTTTTCTGCAAGAAGATCAAGTCCTCGCCCAACAGGAAAAAATCCGTGCGCTTGATCATCTCGCGAAATCCCAAGGCATGCCACTCCACCACATGGCGATCCAATTTTCTCTGAAACACCGAGCGGTCACCTCCGCCATTATCGGTGCAAGAAACGTCGCCCAACTCGACGACACCCTCGCCGCCCTCGATGCCCCAGCCCTTTCCGAAGAAACTTTGAAAAACATCGATGCCATTGCGCCAACACGCAGATCGGCGGATGCGGAGGGCTAAGTTCCTAGTTCCTGGTTCTTGGTTCCTAGTTGTGCTGCGCGCCTTTGCATTTTCGAACCAAGAACTAAGAACCAAGAACCGACAATTCCGATTGCAGTTTCCGCCCTGAAACCTACTTTCCCCGCCATGTCGTCACCCAGTCCATTTTCCGAACGCAAAGACAAAGCCCAAATCGAGGAATCCACAGATTTCGCACCAAAATTCGATGAAAATGGCTTAATCCCTGCGATGGCGATTGATGCGACCACCAAAGAGCCGCTCATGCTTGCCTACATGAATGAGCTATCTCTCAAGCTCACCCTAGAATATGGAGAGGCGGTCTACTGGTCCCGCTCTCGCTCGGAGATCTGGCACAAAGGCAAAACCTCGGGGCACACCCAGAAAATCGTCGAAATTCGCACGGATTGCGACCAAGACACCCTGATTCTCTTGGTCGATCAAATCGGTGCTGGTGCCTGCCACACTGGCCGTGGTTCCTGTTTTTACCGAAAAATCGTCCCAGGCACCCCCGCTGCCCTCAAATTTACCCAGACCGACCTCTCCTTCGACCCGAGTCAGGTTTATAAGAAATCATGATCCCGACAGGGATCAGAGAAATTAGCCCGGCGGTCATAGAACCCGGGAAGCAAGCCCAAACAAATATCCGATCCCGGCAGAGATCGCAGAACCGCATAATCAATCGTCTGTCATCCCTGGCGGGATGCGGAATATTTTTGGATCGTATTTCCCGAGGTTTTCGACCAGCGGGCTAATTTCTGCCACCTCGCTGGGGTGAAAAAAGACCATAATTTAATCCTACTCCGTGACCTCCGTTTCCTCCTCTTCTCCGTTTAAAATTTGCCCGCATCCATCATCGATCCCGATTTACCGTCAAAAATCCCAAAATAATAGCCAAATTTAAACTTCAGCCTTGCAAAACCCCTACACATCCCATAGCCATCTCGCCCCGCACGTTCGGTAAGCCACCGCAGCGCAACAACCACATACCCTTTCCGCAATTACGATCATGGATATTATCAAGAAAATCGAACAAGAGCAACTCAAGGATGACGTTGTATCATTCAATGTTGGCGACACTATCAAAGTTCATTGCCGCGTTGTTGAAGGCGGAAAAGAGCGCATTCAGATCTTCGCTGGTATCGTAATCGCCAAAGGCGGAACCGGTATCAACTCCGCTTTCACTGTCCGTAAAATTTCCTATGGCGAGGGCGTTGAGCGCGTTTTCCCTCTTCACACCCCACGTATTGCAAAAATTGAAGTCGTCAGCCAAGGCAAAGTCCGCCGTGCCAAGCTTCATTACCTGCGCGACCGCGTTGGCAAACGTGCTCTTCTCGTTAAGAATGCGGAATAATCCTTGAATTCAGCACTTAAAATCTCACCCCACCTGCATAATTTTGCTGGTGGGGTTTTTTCTTTATTTCATTCCAGAGATCACGCTCTAAGTTTCTCATCAAGCATTCATGCGAATTCCCTACTACATCGCTATTCCTAGCTGCTTCCTGATCATCTTGATCGTCTGGTGGGCGAGCACCCGTAACATCGATTTTCTCACACCACCTTCTGCTACCGAACTTGAAAATATCCACAGGAAAACGATTGCTTCACTGCCCATTTCAAAAGTCCAAACGCAAGTCACCAAAGCCGTCCCAGCTGCCGTAACAAGCACCGAACCATCCGCAAGCGAGCCAACTTTGATCTATTCTGGTGCCGTCGACATCGGCGAGCTATCTCGCCCAAAAGACCTCGATACGTATTCGGAACGCGCTCCAGATGGCGCAGCAAAACTACTCAAGCTTGCCGCTGAACTCGAACTACAAAAATCTCCTCAACGGGCATTACTCGCAAACGAACGCGTGTTAGATCTTTCACAAGCCAACCCGCAACAAATTTCTCTGGCTCTCAACAACATCAGCCGCATCAGCCAATCACTGCAAGCCTGGAACCAAGATACTAAAGCCGCCAATCCCATCGTGATCCACATCGGAACTGGAAAGAAGTTTGCAAAGATCCTGCCTAAAATCATGGAAAGTGTGACCGAAGAATTACATCGCTCATCCTCCGGACTCATTCAGTGCAAAGTGGAAATCCATATCGGAGAATCGATACGTGCGACCGATACTCCAACTCCCGTTGCTGTATGGATGACAGGCAAAGAAAAAAGCAGCCCATCGACCGACGTTCTTTCTTTTACTACTAACAATCCAGATAACCTTAATAACGAAATCCTAAAGACCCTTTTTAATCTCATCCGCGGACATCTCTCAAAAACCACTTCTTACAATCCCGCACCCGAAGCTATCGATGATGCAAAGATCGCCCTCTCATCCAACATCACCCGCCTGCTATGGAATGAGTTCGGGAAAAAAATGAACCCAGCTCCCAAGGCAAGATAACAAGTTTTTTTAAGTGGATTCTATCACTCAAGCTGTACTCGGCGCAGCAATCGGCGAAGCTGCCCTCGGTAAGAAAATTGGCAACCGCGCCATCATCTGGGGCGCTTTAGTCGGGACAATTCCTGATCTAGATATCATTTTTTTACCACTGTTAGATAACGCCCAAGATCTTGCATTTCACCGCGGTAGTAGCCATTCGCTACTCATCATGATCATCGCCAGCCTCGGGCTTGCGAAGCCGCTCTCCAATCTTTGGAAAAACGAGAAAGTAACACCCATGCGAGCCGGGATGTTTGTTCTTCTAAACTGGTTCACTCACGTCCTTATCGACTGCTTTACGGTATACGGAACCTCCGTGCTCTGGCCGTTTTCCGACGCACGCATCGGTTTTAATAATCTCTTCATCATCGATCCCTTATATACCACACCACTCATCGTATCTTTGATCTGGCTCGCTTTTTACCGAACCAAAAAAGAACTAGCCAAACGCACCCGCATCCTCAACTGGGGTCTCGGCATCAGTAGCGCGTATGTCATCTTCAGTTTCGCGATGAAATTTTACGCATCCTCTTCATTCGATGCCGATCTCGCTCGCCGCAACATCGAATACAACCGCCGTTTCGAAGCTCCAACGGCTTTCAACACCCTTCTTTGGCGCTCAGTCCTTGATCGGGATGAAGAAATATGGGTCGGCTATCGCTCGGTTTTGGAATCACCCTCAAAACCCATTCGCTGGACGGTTTATCCAAAGCAAAAGGAAGTCCTTGCACCCTTTGCCAACGAACGGGAAGTTCAAACGCTCTGCTGGTTTTCACAAGGTTGGTGGATCGCACGACCCCATGCGCAAGGCATCTGGATCGCCGATATGCGTTTGGGTGAGACTCGCATCTATGACGCAAAACCCGGAATGGTCGATTCACGTTTCATGTTTTCATGGTCCTTTGAACCCAAAAAAGAAGGCGATCGTATCAGCTACACCCGACCCTCTGAGAGAAACGCCAAAGATACCCTGAGAAGAATAGGTCATCGCATTTTAGGAAATTCCAAAGAATGGGAAGCCAACCCTCGCTTGGCTGGCATGCCCGGCTCGTTGCCAGAATGGCTGATGGCGGTGGAATGATGTGCCGCTAGAGTGAGTTAGACTGGTTCTCAAAAGTCCGAGCAGCAAAGGGACGTTTTTAAGGTTTGGATTTCGTGCCGCTTCGCGGAAATTGTTTTCAGCGTTCCGGTCTGCGAACGCCGATTTTTGCGTTGTTCTTCGGTTGTGGATGTTCCCAACTCATGCCCTCGGCATTCTTTGCTCAAAAACCGCCATCACAACACCAACCAACGAAACTCCAATCACGCGCATCATGACCTTCCTGACGGTCAGACGCATCCATTTCTTTGTCCGATTTTTCAGAAACCTTCTTCAATCCTCATTTGGGAAAATAACATCCCCCGTCACCACCTCGCGTTTATTTCGGATCAAATCATGCTCCTTTGCTCTTTTCTGAAACAATAGAAAGTGCGGAGTCAGCCGATGCTCCTCCAATGCCTCCTCATCGTCATAAAACTCCACAAGCGTAAACACATGCGGTTCGGTCTTACTCTGAGAAACAAAAAAATCCCGGCATCCTGGCTCATCCGAAACCGCATCTGCCGCCTCCTCACACAAATATTCACGGAACAACTCAATCTTCTTCGGGTTAACCTCCACAACAATCACTAATGAAATCATAGGACGATTTTAAACTCTAAATTTAAAACTTTAAACCTCAAATTTCCGCCTGATCACAGGCTTTCCATAATGATCAAGTTTTTCATTGAGAAGTTTCCCATCTACGTTCATCCGTGTCCATCCGCGGTTCATTTTTCTCTTCCTTGAAATTTAAAGTTTAAAACTTAAAGTTTCCCCCTTAATGCACCCCGAACTCCAAACCCTCCTGAAAACCCGCCTCGCCATCATCGCGGATCATGCCTTCCGTGATCGCGACCCTGCGGCACATCTTGAAACGTTGAAAACCACATCTGAACAAATCGATTCCTACGCAAAAGCCCACCATCAGGAGTTCGATGCAAGGCTACGCCATTACCTGAGTAACTGTTCTTACCAAAAAGCCCTCGACCATCTAAGCGCTTAAGCCATCATCCCACCATGAAATCGCTCATCTTCTCCCATTCTCCCATTCTCAAAATCTCCTTATTCCTCATCGCTCTCGCCTCTTCACTCCTAGCTCAAAAACCCAACATCATCTATATCATCACCGACGACCTCGGTTACGGTGATATCTCCTGCTACGGTCAGAAAAATTTCAGCACCCCAAATATCGACCAACTCGCCGCCAACGGCATCCGCTTTACCCGCCATTACTCAGGCGCCACGGTTTGTAATCCCTCACGCTGCGCACTCATGACGGGAAAAGACACTGGACACGCTTCGATTCGTGGAAATGGCGCGTTCTCCATTTCAAACGATGAAATCACCGTCGCAAAAATCACCAAAGCCGCTGGCTACAACAACGCCATGATTGGAAAATCCTGTGTGACCGGAAACACTCAAACCCCCGAATCCGTGATGAAACACGGTTTCGATTACTTCTACGGAACCACCAATCATGTTGATGCGCACTATCGCTACCCTGAATTCGTTTATAAAAACACCGATAAGATCCTTTTCCCTAACAACAAACTCCACTCAGGGACCGATTACGATCTCGAACTCTACACCACGGAAACCCTGAGCTACATCTCCAAACAAACTGCGGAAAAACCCTTCCTCCTCATTCTCTCCTACCCAGCTCCTCACGCCTCGGTTGTTGCTCGTGAAAAAGAACTCGCTGCTGTCCGCCCTTCTGTAAAAGACGAAATCCAAGCTCCTAAGGAAAAGCACTACACTCCCACCAACGAAGTCAAAGCCAACTTCATCGGCATGATGAAATACCTCGACGATTCCGTTGGCGAAATTGTCTCGACTCTTAAAAAAAATAATCTGTTAGACAATACACTGATTATTTTCACAAGTGACAACGGACCTCACGGCGAAGGCGGATTCAAGCCCGATCTTCTCGATTCCAATGGCCCGCTGCGTGGCAGTAAACGCGATCTCTACGAAGGCGGCATCCGTGTCCCCTTCATCGCTTCATGGCCAGCATCCATCAAACCCGGCCAAACCACCGACCACCCATCCGCTTTCTGGGACTTTCTTCCCTCCATCTGTGAACTCACCAACCAATCGACGCCAACCGACATCCAAGGCATTTCATACGTCAGCACTCTTCTTGGAAAAGGCAATCAACCCAGACACCCTCACCTCTACTGGGAGCATCACGAACAAAATATCCGTCGTGCCATCCAAGTCGGCGACTGGAAACTCGTCCAAACCAATCTCGCCCTCCCAGATAAATCCACTACCGAACTCTTCGATCTCTCTAAAGACATCAGCGAAATCACCGACCTCGCCAAGCGATACCCAAAAAAAACTGCCGAGCTTCTCAAACTCATCAAAACAGCCCGTATTCCTAACAAAGAATTTCCTATTCCTGTTCTAGATAAACCTTAATCACACGAAGCAACCCATAGCACACATAGATATTTTTTGCGATCTTTGTGATCTTTGCGGTTAATTACATCCAACTCCCGTGCTCCAAAACCTCCGCCTCCTAGACTTCCGCTGCTTCAGCTCTCTATCGCTTGATGCATCACCTGCTGGGGCAATTTTCACCGGCCAAAACGCCCAAGGAAAAACTTCTCTGTTAGAAGCAATCTGCACACTGACTCGTTTGCAATCTCCTCGCACCAACCGACTCCATACCCTTACTAAAATTTCTGCCCCAGGCTTCGGCATTGCCGGTAACCCATGGGGACAAGAACGAAAAATCCAGCAAACTTCAAAAGGCTTGCTGATGAAAACCGATGGTCAACCGCGCCACTCCCGCACCGAATATTTAGCCGATGGCGGTCTGATCGTTTGGATGGGAAATGAAGACCTCAACCTTGTCCGTGGTCCTGGTGAAGCCAGACGCAACTATCTCGACTTCCTAGGCGCTCAGCTAGATCCCAAATACCGCACTGCCTACACCCGCTACCGCCGCGCCCTGAAAGCAAAGAGTCTACTCCTTAAAGAACCCAAACTCCGCCTCGCAGAACTCCTTTCTTACGAGGACATCTTGATCGAACACGGCGAATACCTCACCCAAGCCCGCCAACAACTCATCGCAGACCTATCTCCCCTCGCCGCTGCTGCACAAATCGATATTTCAGGAAAAAACGAAGAACTCGCCCTTTGCTACCTTCCCGCTTCAGGCCCCTCGATGAAAGAGTCGATCCTGCAAGCCCGCCAACGCGAAACATCGAGCCGACAAGCTGTCGTGGGCCCGCATCGCGATGATTTTTCCATTCGCCTTCACGGTATGCTCGCCTCCGACTACGCCAGCGAAGGGCAACAGAGAACCATCGCTCTCGCCCTCAAACTAGCCCAAGGCGACCTCCTCCAAAAACGTTGTGCCAAAACTCCTATCTACCTACTCGACGACATTTTCGGCGAACTAGACCCAGCTAGGCGCAACGCCCTCCTGCATCACCTGCCCACAAACGCTCAGAAATTTATCACCACCACCCACCTTGGCTGGATGGAATCCAAAAGCCCAATCGCGCCCCTTCCCATCTTCGAGGTCAGTAACCATCAGGTCTCGCTCAAGTCTTGAATATGAATTTGAATGTTTTCCGAACATTCCCGTCAAAGCGAAGAATTATCCCTTTCAATTTCCCCTGCGACTCGTATTTTATGCTCATGAAAATGGCGGTTTTATTTATCCTTTGCTTGGCTCTATCGCTGGCATCGCAGGCTCAGATCAAAAAAGACAAAGAGTCACTTCTGGAGTCCGAGCCAGGTGTCGTTTATCTGAATCAAATCTTTGATAAACCAGTCAAACTCAACGTTATCGAGCAAGCTCAAGTCTTCTCAGACAAGGATGGAAGTCATCGCCTCGGTTTCTTGAAAGCCGATCAAGTAGTCGAACTCGAAGGCATGACAGAAAAAGCCTACCGTGTACGCGGTCAAGGCACAAAAAACGGCATCGCCGGCTGGGTTTCACCTAAAGCCTTTTCACATAGCGATCCTGAGTTTATCGGAAAACTGAAAAAAATTTACGAACGTCAAATCGCCGTTAACGAGATCATAAAAAACAAAGGGCTCGCTATCGGCATGACTCCAAAAGAGGTCGAACTCTCACGCGGTAAACCCACAAAAACTACTAAAGTGCGCCTGGAGAACCTTGAATTGGATGCTTGGGAATACCTTCAATATAAAGAAATTAAACATTATGTAACAAGAGTTGATCCTGTAACTGGGCAAACTTTTCGTAGTCTATCTCATATTACTACCGAAGAAGTTGGCAAGACTACTGTACATTTGAAAGATGGTGCAGTATACGGTCTAATAGAAACTGAGGATAAACGTGCAGGCGGACCTAGAATCATCATTCCACCTGTGGTTGTAGGTTGGTGATAGAGATGGTTGATCACTTATGAATCAGCATCTCGTAATCCCGCTGCTATGCCTTTCCTCCATACTGGCATCCTTACAAGCGGCGGAACCAAAGGCATTGATGGATGATCTCGTTTCACCTATCATGACTGATGCCGATCCCGGACCAGGACTGCGTGTGCGTCAGGTTGCACCTGAATATAGAGGAACAGAAGTTTACCACGCGCTATACCTGCCCGTAAATTGGAAACCGAAAAACAAATATCCAGTCATTATTGAATACACAGGTAACAAGTCGCCGTTGCATGGTTCAACCGGTGAAGTGAAGGACGCAAATCTTGGTTACGGTATGAGTGGGGGCCGAGATTTTATATGGGTCTCAATGCCTTATATCGAAATCGGTCATCAAAAAAACGCGCTCACTTGGTGGGGAGATCGACAAGCGACCCTTGATTATTGTAAAATTAACCTGCCACGCATCTGCAAACAATTCGGCGGTAATCCAGACAACGTCTTTCTCTGCGGCTTTTCTCGCGGTGCGATAGGTGCGAGCTACATTGGATTAGCCGACGATGAAATTGCGAAGCTTTGGAAAGGCATCTTTACTCACGATCACTTCGATGGACAAAGGGACTGGAAATATCCTGAATGTGATCGCAAATCTGCACTTACGAGACTCGCGCGTCTAAAAGGCAGACCCGTGCTCGTCTGTGGCAAGGAAGCAGATTACATCAAGGAACACCTTGATCTGGCACGCTTCACTTTTCTCGATGTACCAACGGAAAAAATATTCAACATACCCGAAGGCAAAGTCATCCATTCCCATACCGATCTATGGATGCATAGAGATAGCGAATATCGAAAAAAAGCTAGGGCATGGCTCACAGGCTTATTAGAAGAAAAAGTTAATAGATAAATCAGTTATTTTAGCCTACCGCCAGATCATTCCACCACTTCATCGTCATCGACGATAAATTCTTCATCCACAGGAACAGCTCGAAAAATCTCTAACGGTTTTTTTTCGTTTTTAATTTCAGGCTCTTCGATAGGAATCGCTTTAAGGATTTCGCCATCATCTGGCAGCACGATATTTGGTTTACCATCTCCGCCTTCAGCAATAACAACAGCGGCGCGCTTGGGTGGTTCGATGATCTCTTTGATTTCGGCTTTGAGAGGCTCGAAGAAATTTCTAACCATAGGAGCGGCCATGCGACCGCCAGAAACCTTCTGACCCGGCTTTCCTTCATATAAGACTGCAAACGCGTAGCGCGGATTATCGTGTGGCAAGAATCCTGCAAACCATGCAAGACGCTGATTCAGCTTCGGCGGCCCCCATTGAGCGGTTCCGGTTTTTCCTGCTAAAGTCGTGTAGGTTAAATTTCCACTACGTCCGGTTCCGTAACCTTTAGCAACCACATCTCGCATCCCCTCACGCGTCACCTCCACTGCACGGTAATCAACACTGAGCCAATCTTTACGCTCAGGACGCATCGCCTGCACGACTCGTCCACGTGTGTCTTGAATCTGAGAAACCAATGACAATTTCGGCAATGCCGCGCCGTTTCCGATACCCGCCATCATCTGCGCCACTTGCAGGGGCGATGCGAGAAGACTTCCCTGCCCGATCGACATGTTAGCTGTATCTCCATTCAAAATACGCCGACCTTCATTCTTCAGCATCCATTCATGAGAAGGAACTAAGCCCGGAGTTTCACCTATCAATGGCAGCCCAGACTTTTCACCCATTCCCATACGTCTTGATAAATTTAAGAAAACCATGGCACCGGTATTGATCCCAACCTGATAGAACCAAGTGTTACAAGAACGGGCAATCGCACGTTTCACATCGATCTCACCTTCAGGAACCATCGTCCAGTTTTTGAAGGTATGATTACCGATCGTAAATGTAGGAGGTGCGTTGATATGATCATCTTCATCAACCACCTTGGCGTCCAAAGCAGCCAGTGCAACGAGAGGCTTGTATGCGGATGCGGGCGGATACGCCGATTGAAACGCACGCCCAAAGAGTGGCGTCGCCGGATCGTCCTGCAGCGCTTGGAATTCATCTCCGCTGATTCCTGGGATAAATCGATTCAGATCAAACGTGGGTCGCGAGGCCATGACGAGCACTTCACCCGTCACCACATCGATCACCACAAACGCTCCACGTTCACACCCTTTAGCCAACACTTCCTCTGCGAGCTTTTGCCATTTCAAATTCAAAGTCGTGACCAATGTTCCACCGGGTCGGGGACGTTTAACCTGCTCTTCTAACAACTTATTGCCGTTTTCATCAAACAACAAGCGCTTCATTCCATCCACACCCGTGAGATGTTCGTCAAACAGCTTTTCAAAACCCGCACGTCCTTCGCTTTCCTCCCACAGAGGTTCATTGAAATTGATCGGCCCCGTCGGAAGTTTTCCCACACTGCCCGAATACCCGATGATATGTGCCGCCAAACCTTTATTTGGGTAGACCCGACGATACACAGGCGACAAAATGATCCCCGCTGGCAATTTGGATTCGATTTTTTTCGCCTCCTTATCACTCAGCATCCGACTGAGGTATAGCGGCAGCCAACGACGATGCTTGTAATGATCATATAGCTCATCATCGGTTTTGGGATTCGCGATCTCAATCACGCCATTCAGTTTTGCCATGCGTGTCCTTGCCCATTCAATGACATAGCTGCGATCTACATCTTGAAACTGCTGATACTGAAGCGAGACTTGATACGCCACCTCGTTCTGGGCAAATGGCTCACCGTTTCTATCGACAATCTGCCCGCGAGGCGCAGGGATTTTTAGTGAAATGACCCGAGCGTCTCTACGATTCAAAAACGATCCCTCACTCGCCGATTTCTTGGCCGCAAGTGATTCAGCAAGTTTCACCGCTGCATCAGGGGTCGCCGCCTCAATCGTTGCCGTATTCACAGGAACTTGCGGCGTTTGACCTGAAGCAAGTCCCACACAGTAAATCGCAAAAATGATCCAAGCAAACTTCATCAACGCGACAAATATAGGGTTCTCACCCCGCTGGAGCAAGAACCAAGAACTACGCCCTATAGATTGACGATTGATGATTGACGATTTTTGAATGCTGATCTGACGCTTCGGCGAGCCAAAACGACTCAATCGACCAATCACACGGAGCAAAGCCCTTTACTCGCCTCTTCTTTTTCCAAATCAACAACGCTTTGTGAGAAATAGCGAACTTTCACCATAAGACGAAGTCCAGACCGCTTAGGCGGAGCGAAGCAGAGCCAATCAACAATCAACTCTTCCCAACCGAGATCAATGCCTGAAATGCCTGTGGCCGGTAAACACCATCGCCATCCCCGCAGCGTCGGCCGCAGCAATGACTTCATCATCGCGCATGGAACCGCCAGGTTGGATACAAGCGGTTGCTCCCGCATCGATCGCAGATTGCAGGCCATCGGCAAATGGGAACATCGCGTCTGATGCAACGATGGAGCCCTGAAGCGAAAGGCCAGCCTCCTTGGCTTTCCAAATTGCGATTCGCGAGGAATCAACCCGACTCATCTGGCCAGCACCGATTCCGAGAGTGCGATCCGCATTGGCATAAACAATTGCATTCGACTTGACGTGTTTAACGATACGCCAACCGAAACGCATGGCACGGATTTCTTCCTGAGTTGGCGGACGCTTGGTCACCACTTTGCTTTCCAAATTATCCAAACCGAGGGCTGTGTCATCCCTGTCCATGACCATCAAACCACCTGGGCTCGAACGAATGACCGGTGCTTTTTTCGCGGTCAAATAGGCATCATTGATCTTCATCAAGCGCAGGTTCTTTTTCTTCTGAAGCAATGCCCGTGCATCGGGTTCGAATTCAGGAGCGATGATCACATCCGTAAAAATCTCTGAAATCACCCGCGCCAATTCCAATGTCAGAGGACGGTTGGTGACGATCACCCCACCAAACGGAGCTTGGCGATCCGTCTCAAAGGCTTTTTGCCAAGCCAGGCGCAGATCCTCGTCGTCCTGACCAACACCGCATGGGTTCGTGTGCTTTAGAATCGCAACGGTTGGACGCACGAAATCCAAAATCAAATCCGCTGCCGCTTCAATATCCAAGATATTCGTGTAGCTCAGTTCCTTGCCTTGTACTTGGGTGAAACAGGATGCAAAATTTCCATACAAGGAACATTTTTGATGCGGGTTATCCCCGTAACGAAGCTCCTGCTCCAGCGGCAAGCTCATGGTAAATGAACAACCCGCCCCTTGCTTGCATTGACCGAGGAAATTCGTGATCGCACCGTCATATTGCGAAGTCCGGAGAAACACTTTGACCGCAAGCTGCTCACGCAGGCCTCGGGTGGTATCGCCTTGGTTGTTGCGCATTTCTTCCAACACCACAGGATAATCATCCGGAGAAACCACCACCGTCACATGCGAGTGATTCTTCGCCGCACTGCGCAACATCGACGGCCCACCGATGTCGATGTTTTCAATCGCCTCTTCCAAAGTCACGCCCGGCTTAGCGACGGTTTCCTCGAAAGGATATAAATTCACCACCACGAGATCGATGGGCGGGATGTCATGTTTTTTCGCATCCGCAACATGCTCTTCATCATCGCGGCGATGCAGCAATCCACCGTGAACCTTCGGATGCAGGGTTTTCAATCGACCCTCAAACAACTCAGGAGCGCCCGTGTATTCGGATACATCGATGACTTTTAAGCCTGCCTCACGCAATGATTTCGCGGTGCCCCCTGTGGAGAGCAGTTCTACTCCCATCTCTGCGAGTCCTTTTGCGAACTCCACCAAACCTGTTTTATCAGAAACCGAAAGCAACGCGCGTGTGATAGCCATAATGTGTTTTGTGTTTTGCGTCCAATCACCCTCAGGCAAGCGGACACCCACCCCGTAGCCAAGCCCTCCCAAACACGCAAGCGGGAATCCACTAATTCGAGCCCCAGTTTCATCCTAGAATCCTCACTAAGGTGCCCTACGTCTTAAGAATTAAAGATTTTCACAAAAGGTAACGAAGTGAACGAAGGATGTTCCAACACCTCATTCTCAAATCTCCTGCCAAAGAATCATAAAAAGCAAAGCCAAGCCGAACGCGAAGCACCTTCGTTGACTTCGTTACCTTCTGTAAAAAACTGAATTTAGCGAGGACCACCAACAGTTTTTCGAACGAGGGTTCCATCATCGACGGGTGGTTTCCAGTTTCCCTTTCTAATAAATTGGGCATTGAGACGTAACATTTCAAGACGCTGAAAAAGAGGAAGCACCGTGAGGCTACCTCCAACTCTTTTCTTCAACGGCTCTTTTAGCTCATTTTTCACTTCGCCAAAGTAACCCACCTTCAAACTACCAACAAGCTAAAAGCTAGGTCGAAAGTCTAGAAGTCATCTCATAAACCCTGGATGGGCTTGCTCCAACGATTCTTGCAATCAGGCAAGGCGCAACGAAGGAGCTGGTTGAATCCAGTGACTGAGGCGCAACGAAGTTTGATGGCAAGAGGCGTGGAGCCCGCAGGGTTTACAGATTTTTCCCGGCGCAGCCGCTAGCCTGAATCAAAGACCAAATCACCCAACAAGACCATGCAGGGTTTATGAGATGGCTTCTACACACTCACTCCAACTCCACCACCCAACAGATCTCTCCATCCACACGGAAACGAACATTATGCCCGCATAAATCCGCCCCATAGATTTTATCTGCCGATTTCGGCGATGCCGCCGGCCGCGCATCCAAGGACAATACTTCTCGTATGACTCGTTGCGAGCGTTCATCCAAAGCCTCAAATTCTGCCAATGCCGATGCATCAATCTGCACCACCAATCTCGGGATCGCCTCGGCTGCATAACCTGACTTAGCTCCAGGCAAACATTCCACATAAGGCAAATACGGCTTCACATCATATATCGGTGTGCCATCGATCAAATCCACACCCGAAACACGAATCAACGGCGCTTGCATGCCTTCGCACGCTTCAAAATCAATCTCGTCCAATTTCACCAATGACAATCCCAACCCATTGGGACGAAACGTTGATCGACTCGCAAACACTCCCACCCTCTCGTTTCCGCCAAGTCGTGGTGGTCTCACCGTTGGATTCCAACCTTGCTCAAGCGTTTCGTGAAATCCAAAGATCAACCAAACATGCGAGAATCCTTCAAGCCCTCGCACAACCTCCGCAGAACGGTATTTATCAGAAAGTTCTAGCACCCCCCATGCAGATGGACACAGCCCTGGTTGACGTGGAACTCCGAATTTTCCACCAAAGCACGTTCGTAAAATCCCAATCGGTTCGATCTCCATAAATCTGTATGGCAAAATGAACCACAATGGAAACACTGCGCACATCGACAAACTGACTAATAGAAGATATTTTGTCAAATGGACACAGATAAACGTTAATTTTAAGAGACTTATAATAAACTTCTTCAGTTAATTATCCACAGAGACCTCGCTTCGCAGCCGGCCCAAGGCACGGCTCTCCGGTATTCCACCGATCACTCTGCATTTGTTCCCTTCTTTGTGCTCTTTGTGATCCTTGCGGTTAATCCTCTTCGTTATCCATTCATCCGCGGTTCAATTTCTCTTTCCAAAATAAAGGAAAATCTTAATCGTGTTCATTCGTGAAATTCGTGGTTAAAAACTCTTCATCCAAACCCTCTTCCTTGAAGTTTAAGATTTAAAGTTTAAAGTTTAAAGTTTAAAGTTTACTCACCCTATGGATCTATCAGATTTTAGAAAAGAATACTCTACCAAAGGCTTGCACCGTGAGGATTTGGATGCCGATCCCATTCAACTTTTCCAACGTTGGTTCCAGCAGGCCACTGAACTCAGCATCCCTGAGCCCAACGCGATGACTCTCTCTACTCTTGCGCCAGATGGTTTCCCATCACAACGCACGGTATTGCTCAAAGCCTTTGACCAAAAAGGTTTTACCTTTTTCACCAATTACCAATCGCGCAAAGCCCAACACATCCAAGCCAATCCCAAAGTCTGCTTGCTCTTGCCATGGGTTACGCTCGAGCGCCAAATCATCATCCAAGGCACTGCGGAAAAAATCTCCACCGCAGAATCCCTGAAATACTTCATGACTCGCCCTCGCGAATCGCAAATCGGCGCATGGGTTTCCAACCAATCAGAAGTCATCACTTCCAAAAAAATCCTCCTCCAAAAATTCGAAGAAATTAAATCTAAATTTCAAGACGGTGAAATACCTCTCCCCTCCTTCTGGGGCGGCTATCGCGTCGTCCCAGACACCATCGAATTCTGGCAAGGCGGCCCCAGCCGCATCCACGATCGCTTCCTCTTCACCCGCATGACAGATGGCTCATGGCAAATCGATCGCCTTGCGCCATGAAGTCATAAATTCTAAATCTTAAATCATAAATTCTAAATAAAAGCGAAATACCAATCCGCTCCCATCCAAGAATTGAATGACGATTGATGAATGACAATTTTTGATTTTAAACACACTTTCCAAACCCGCCTCTATGAACTTACCCCCCATCCCCTTGTCTCTCAATCCCCCACTCTTCTTTCTCCCTATCTCCCTCTCACTCGCTCTCCCCCTCCTCTTCCTCTCATCCTGTGCCGATAAGCCCACCGAAACACCCGCTCCAAAACCAACGAAAGATCAAGCCCGTCTCGTCGGCAGGATTGCATCCATCCACAAAAATCCCGATTTTACCCTGATCCAATCCTATGGACCATGGAACGTCCCTACTGGCGCCATCCTTGCAACCATGGGCCTCGAAGGCCGCGCCGCAAATCTCAAAGTCACAGGAGAAAAAACCGGCCAATTTGCCGCTGCTGACATCCAATCCGGAACCCTTGAAATCGGAGATTCCGTCTACACCACCCTCTCATACCAAGCTCCGAAAGAGGAAGAAACACCCCCAGATACCAGGGAAAATGAGGCACTTCCTATCAAAGAAGAAGGCTAAATTCTTCATTCAAAAATCCTCAATCCTCAATCTTCAATCGGAAATCTTCGATCATCAAATCCATAACTGCCCAATAAATTATCAAGTTTACTGAAATTTTTAACTTAATCATTGAACGAATCGGTAGTCACGGTGTATTTACTTAATAAACCCATCTCCATTTCGGTTCGTATGAAAAAAACCAACCAACTCGACCCGAATCATCCTGGCTTCGCCCTTATTGCAACCATCCTGCTGATGGTATTGCTTGCCATCATCACTGTCGGAACTCTCAGTCTCTCCGTTGTTACACTCCGCACTAGCAATCAGGATTCCGCCCAAGCCCGTGCCCGAGCTAATGCCCGTATGGCTCTTATGATTGCTATTGGTGAACTCCAAAAGCAAATGGGTCCCGATCAACGCATCTCAGCTAATAGCGATATCATCGATCCTGCTTCATCTAACATCCTTCACCATCACTGGACGGGTGCATGGGATTCTTGGGTTGCCGGGCCTTTATCCGATGCAAGGGCTAATCCGAATTATCCAAGCGCTGAAAGTCACCATCAAACCATCGGCGCACAGCCAGATAACACGATGAGCCCAACATATAGCCAAAAAAACTTACATTTCCGAGCTTGGTTGACTTCCCTCAACAATAACGAAGCTACAGATCCCAATACGCCCAAAACACTGAATCTTAATGCAAATTCCCTCCCAGATAAAGACACCGAAGCGATTCACCTCGTTGGTGCAGGTTCCCTCGGTACATCAGCTCCCACTACTGACTACGTCAGCGCCCGCCTACTCAATATCAAAGATCTATACAGCTCCGAAATCACAGGCCGATACGGTTGGTGGGTAGGTGATGAGAGTCAGAAGGCCCGCATCATGGCAGATTCTTATCCTGCAAATCCAGTCACACTCACAACTGCCGACCACATCAACCGCTCCCAAGCCCCAGGCTCAATGAGTAACACCACGGTTCTCGGCTTGGAGGGATTAACCGACATACAACAATTCGACCGTCTTGCTTCACACAAAACCCTCGATCTTATCGACGTCAATCCTAAACCCGCTGGAGGTGCCGACATGGTATCCGAACGGAACTTTTATCACGCCACAACTCACAGCATGGGACTTCTCGCAGACGTCCGCGAAGGCGGCCTCAAACGTGACCTATCCACCCTGCTCGAACGCCCAATCAATATCAATGAAAACAGCGACGAATTCATGCTCTACCGCTTCGGCGCTACTGGCGATGATCGTGTCCCAATTCAAGATCTCGCTGCATACTACCAACTCTATCAGGACGATCCAAATTTCGCTTCCGGAAGACGTGGAGGAGTCGCACACAATGCGGCACCATCCCGCGCCATGCAGGTGAATGTGCCTGACCTCGGTGATCAGACTGACAAAACCAAATTTCTACGTGAATACACTTCGCTCTACCGCAACCCTGTCCCAATTAGAGTGCAGTTTGTCTTGGGAGTGGGCGCTACAATAATCACTCCTGCAGAAAGAACTGCCATAGCCGCTCGAGGCATAACGTTACGGACTACCGACAGATACAAGTTGCTGCTCGGAGTCAAGCCAGTCGTCTCATTGTGGAATCCTAACAACACACCACTGGTGATGGGTGTACCCGGAAATGCAGCTGCCACTATCGCAGCCTCGCAAATCATGAATGTCGGATTTCCTCCCTTCACCTTGCGTTGGAAAAAATATCGAGACCCTTCTGCTGGAGCACCAACCCAATATGAAAGTGTGCATGTGAATTTGAACTACGCCATTAGCAACGAATCAACCGGCGATGGTCGAGCTCGCTCACTCGGCCCTTACATCATGCAGCTGCAATTAGCAAGAAATGCACCGATTGTATTCCAACCTGGAGAGGTGAAAATGTTATCAATCCCCATTAACGCAACCAATTTTTTAGAAACCGGGCAGCGCAACTCTACCTTCGGCAATAGCCCTCTCTACCAAGCGCAGGCTTTCCTTCCGGATGGATTCTATGTCACAGCCAAAACGGTCGTGCAAAGCGGTGGACTTGACGCAGTGCAATTTCCCAACTCGGCGGGCACTTTTGTCAATTACCAAGGATGGCGCATGGTCTTCGGCGACGGCGATCACATCGACCTGGAAGTCGCGCCAGAGGACGGAACTAGCATGGCTCGCGCAGTATCATCAGCTAATGAGATTACAGGAGCTGGATTTCAATTCTTTATGAGCGATGCCAATTATGTAGGTGGCACAAATGAACATCATAGAAACTATCAATTCATCAGTAGATTCGGAGGTAGCGGTGGTATAAATAACCCAAATGCCACATTTAATAGAAATCTCATGTTGGCAGGTTTCCCCAATAGCGCAGTTATTCCGTATGAAGGCTTAATTAACGCTACCCCGGGTAGCGAAATCAAAAGTGCCACAGATAATGGCGAGGCGAAAGGACTCCTCCTCTTTACCTTGATGTCAGGCGCCGAAATACACACCAATAATAGCCCCGGCGCCGGTGCAGGGCGTCGGATCTCCACACGACCTTTCCTTCATGGCAGCACCCTGAGTGCGCCGCAAATCGCCGACAACACCAAAGGCGCGCTCTACGACTACGGATGGGAATGGCAAGTAGAACGAATCAATGATGTGGAAGAAGCATTCCAAGATGATGGCAGCGCTCGCGGCTACTACGGAGGTGGATACACCGTCGGTGCTGGTGTCACCCACGTCGTGCAACAATATATCCCTGCCCTGCCACCTATCTCTATTGCGTCTCTTAGCAGCGCACACCTCGGAGGATTTAGCCTAGCGAACAATACCATTCTTGCGAATCCATCCGCAGCTCTAAACCACTACGTATTCCCTCCGGGAAACACGAATTATCCGTTCGCAGGTGCTCCCCTTCTTGGCGACTTGCGGCAAGTCACTGCCACCGGCCAAGGTGGGCTAGCTCCTCATACTTTACAAGCGATAGGTAATTCCTACGCGCACCCGAATCTTCCAGCCGATAAGGCGTTCAGCACCTACACTCAATTTCTCAACTCAGATCTGAGTGCAGCCGTGCAGCTTCGTTCGTATGCGGACCACTCTTATTTGGCAAACAAGGCTCTCTGGGACGAGTTCTTCTTCTCATCCATTAGTCCTCAACTGAGTAATCAACTTTACCTTGTATCTCCGGGTCCTGCACCTCCCGCAAAATCAGCCACGAAAGTGGCAGATGACTTTTTTGGAATCACCGATCCAACTAAATCAATTCCCCTGCCGGATCGCCGCATCATTCCCCGCTCCGGCAGCCTGACTGCATCTGAGTTCACTACTCTAACAGGCCAGCTCAATACTTATACCGATGGCTTCGCTGATAAGATCGCTTCCCACCTGATAGTCGAAGGCCCTTTCAACATCAATTCCACATCCGTCGAAGCATGGAAAATACTCTTCTCCAGTCTAAAGAGTAAACCCCTAGCTCACCTAGAAAACCAAGCAGCCACCCTCAGCACCACAACGCCCACAGGCGCGCCCGCGACTCCGGGCATGCTAGCGAACGGAGCACCGATCAATAGCTCTGCCCTCAGTAACGATCCCAACTCTCCACCGGAACAATGGACGAGTCCTCGTAACCTTTCCGATCAGGAAATCAATGAACTCGCCGTAGCCATGGTAGAGCAAGTAAAGACACGCGGCCCATTCCTCTCACTTTCTGAATTCATCAACCGTAGACTCGACAGCGGCAACCTGGATCTCGCTCTCAAAGGAGCTCTCCAAGCCGCAATCGATGATGACAGTGTATCAATCAACGCGGCTTTTCGCACAGCAGAACGCAGCTTCAATCTCGGCGGCAGCACCGAAACGAACGGCATGGTAACCGCTTTCACCAGAGCACTAGAAGGACCGATCGCCTATGGCAGCACTCCTTATATTGACCAAGCCGACATCCTTCGCCACATGGGCTCCATTCTAACACCCCGCGGAGACACATTCGTCATCCGGACATACGGCGACAGCTTAGATAAGAACGGAAATGTCTTAGCCCGCGCATGGTGTGAAGCGATCATCCAGAGAACACCCGATTATGTTGATAGCACAGATGATGCTCATCTCAAACAGAGTGCCCTAGCCTCAGATTCTAACAAACGTTACGGTCGAAAACTGAATATCATTGGTTTTCGCTGGCTGAATGCTAACGAAGTGTAATCCAAAATGGATGTTAAATATACCATTATTACCCCACCAAATTTAATGAATTTATCCCATTCCAAGTCATCATACTTGTTCTTACTGCTTTGTGTCCTTGCCGTCTCGATATCCGCTCATGCGCAAACACCGACTGTCAATCTGCGATTTGTTTCTTTCCCAAAATCCACTAATGCAGAGCCTATCGAACTACTCATTGGAGAAACTAAAACCATTAAAGTTAAAATCCCAACTAACAGTATTTCAGAAACTTATAAAGTACCAGCTCTAGCGACCTGGACATTAGGCAAATCCTCAACCAACGAAAAAGGTGAATTCGTCTTTTTAGCGTATGGCAAAGCCACTTCTATCATCGCTAAAGAACAGTTAGTCATCGTCGTCCGCCAAGGCCTCAATGACGCTGATGGCTTAACACTCACCACTTTGAAAAATAGCGATGAAGGATTTAATGGAGGAAAATACATCCTGCTAAATGCGACTAAAGTCGACATAGCTGGAAGTATCGGATCAGGAAAATTTTCACTCAAGCCGAATGCTCACAGCATGATAGCCCCCGAACCAACGAAGACCGAAAGCGATCGATCTTATTGCTTTGCAGAATTTTTCTTTCGTGAAGATGAAAAAGTTCATCCCTTTTTTACCGCCACTTGGAGATTTAATCCAAAAGCACGCAGTATGGTATTCTTCTATCACGACCCTACTTCAAAACAACTGCAGGTTCACACGATACGCAGTTACATGCCCTAAATCATGCCTTTTTTCCAATCCACACCTGACCAATAAATATCAATTTTACTGAAATTTTTTGAACTTAAATATTGGACAAATCGGTAGTCACTGTGTATTTACTTGATGAACCTCATCCTTTTTCACGTCCAATGAAGAATTCCCCTCGTCTCCACTTGAATCATCCTGGCTTCGCCCTTATCGCAACCATCCTGCTGATGGTGCTGCTCGCCATCATCACTGTCGGCACTCTCAGCCTATCCGTTGTCACCGTGCGCAGTGGCGGAAACGAGTCCGCTCAAAACCGTGCGCGCGCCAATGCCAAGATGGCACTCATGATCGCCATCGGCGAACTCCAAAATCAAGTCGGCCCAGATCAGCGAATCACGGCAAACAGCTCGATTACAAATACTGGTAACGTGCCCAACCCCAACTGGACTGGAGTCTGGGATTCTTGGATTGCCGGAGACCTTAGCAAAGCTCCGGTTGGCAAAAACTATCCGGATGCCGCCAGCGAGCATCAGACCATCGGCTCTTTGCCGGATCCTAAGATGCGCCCCAACTACCCTCAAAAATCCAAACATTTCCGTGGCTGGCTCCTGTCCTTGAACCCAGATGATGCGACCAATATCTTCGCCCCGATGGGACCTGTGCTCGAGGGCAAAGACTTTCCTCTAACTTCAGACACTGCCGTGCGACTGGTCGGCAAAGGTTCACTCGGCTCGTCCGCTCCAACCACTGACCATGTCAGCGCACGTCTCATCAAGGTCGAACCAAATTCCAAACGAAGCAATCACGGTGGTCGCTATGCCTGGTGGGTGGGTGATGAAAGCCAGAAGGCCACCATCATGGAGGATTCCTACCTGAAAGAGACATCGCCCACGATGGCAAAACGTCTGTTCCGTCAGGAAGCTCCCGCAAGCATGGGCAATACCAGCATCACGGGGCTTGAGAAGATAAAAGACGAAACCCAATTCGCCAAGGTTGCCAGCAAAGGAACGATCGGGCTGGTCGAGGGTGTTACGAAACAAGATGCAAGCCTCAGATTCCACGACATCACCACCTCATCCGTCGGCGTCCTAGCAGATGTCCGCGAGGGTGGACTCAAGCGCGACCTGTCCACAATTTTAGAAAGGAATATCGATCCGAGTGAGGTCTTTAACCTGAGCTACGTTCAGGAATTTAAAAGGGCCAATTCCTACAAACCCGAGGCCAATTCCTTCATACTCTATAATTTCGACAATTTGCACAGCAGCCCCAATTCTGTAGGTCAAGCGATTGTTCCGATTCAGGATCTGGCTGCTTATTACCAACTCTATGATGGCTCTCGCCCGGGTTGGGGCGGCGGAATCCAATTCTCATCCTCAGCCTCCTCACCAGCCAACACTCTGCTTCCGAATGGAGTGATGATAAGCAACACCGACTTCGGAGGATACACCACGGATTTTAATAAATTTCTTCGAGGCTATACCGCACAATACCGAAACCCCATACCTGTCAAATTAGAAGTGATGTTGAGTTACGTCACAGAACCCCGTACGGCAGCCGAAATTGCAGCGGATCCATTGACGCTTGATGGTAATCCCAACACCATAGCTGACGATTACAAGCTCATGTTAGGACTCTCTCCCGCGATGACATTTTGGAACCCTAACAATGTTCCTCTGGTGATGAATTTGAGTAATCCCGAATACTCCTCCATCTTCATGCGCCATTACCCGATTCCTGTATCGATTAAAATCATGAAAAAGGCTTCATCGAGCACCACTGCGCCGGAGACGGGAAGCATGTCGATCGGGATGAGATGGGTTTCTCGGACACAAGATGAGCTCTTCAATTTTTTCTATTCGGGAAGGAATAAAGCGGTTTTTGAACCCGGTGAAACCAAAGTCATTTCCCTACAATACACGTCTCAAACCGATTCTGATTTGGCAACCGCTAGTACGGATATCGATTTTCATTTGCGTGGAAGAGGGTCACGATACGGGGAACAATTTATACCAAGTCTCGAGCTTGTTGAAGGATGGCAGCCGGAAAGATTTGTTAGACCACTTGTCCGCGACAACACCGCAAGAGCTGGGCAGGTATTTACTTTCAAGGCCGGTGATTATGTCTCCGCTGAAATCAACGGCGGAACCGATGGGGATTTAGGCATGGATATAGCCCAGAAATCAAGGCACGGTCGTAACTCTCCAGGGGTCATGTGGCACTATCGCACCCAACGTTGGCAAAGCCGCTACAGTTCATCAACGTCCTACAAGAATGATTTTTGCTATCTTGGCTTCCCCAGATCTGGACGTGGAGGAGCGATTGCAAGCATCACTCCGAGGCCAATCCAGATCGCGCCAAGAAGTGGAAATACCCTTATTTCTGCAATGGGTAATGCCACGAATTTGAGGGATGACTTACCTCAATCGTTTTTTTACTACAGCATCAAATTCGGAACGGAAAGTCACGAGTCGCGGAATTTCGCACAAGGCGGAGCAGGGCGGCGCTTCCCATCACGTCCTTTCCTTCACTCCTCACCCACTATAACTGTTTTTTACGATAAACTGGACCCAACTTCCACATACAACTACGGTTGGAATTGGGCTTTCATGGGGATTAATAATTTTCAACAAGCACCGATATCGATTTCAGCGGATAATCATGGCTACTTTGGTGGAGGCTATACTGCGGAAAATGGCACAACTCATATTGTGCAACGACAATTACCTCTCACTCCACCCATTTCTATTGCCGCATTGAGCCACGCGATACTGGGAGGACACAGTATCGCAACTGAGCCTCCCTATGAAGGGTACTCCCCCGGAATGACTAACCCAGCTGGCTCGGAAGCCCTTCGGCGCATTTGTGCGACCGGATACAATGGTCTGGGCCCTGCCACCCAACAAGCCATTGGCAACTCCTACGCCCATCCCAGTATCCCAGCAGGAAAAGCTTACACATCTGTCAACCGCATGTTTGTCGAGGGTACCAATACTCAAAGACCTTTTGTGGATCACTCTTACCTAGCTAACAAAGCGCTTTGGGACGACTTCTTCTTCTCCTCCATCACCCCTGAGTCCAAAGAAGTTAAAATTTATGAGACGAACTCATCCCGCACCGCAAAAAAAATTGCGGAAGACTTCTTCTTTCAAAGCAAACCATTACCCAATCGCCGGATCAAACCCTACTTGGGAGATATGGACCAGTATAAGCTGGACAGTTTATTCAGTGACCCCAACTTGTTCGTCAATGGATTGGCAGACAAGATTGCCGCGCATCTGATGGTAAACGGCACGTTCAACATCAACTCCACTTCAGTCGAGGCATGGAAAGCACTGTTTTCCAGCCTGAAAGGCAAACCGGTAGCTTATCTGGACAAGGATACCGCTCTAACAGACGGAGTGAGTCTCAAAGAGGACCGACCCTCTGGTGTTCCCATCGGCGCTGGCGGGGCTGCGAATGCGAAATCCTACAAGAATAGCTCCTCGGATCCCAGTGATCCAGAACAATGGATCGGATGGCGCGATCTCACGGATGAGGAAATCAAGCAACTTGCCATTGCCATGGTCAAACAAGTCAAACTCCGCGGACCTTTTCTATCTCTATCCGAGTTCGTTAACCGCCGCTTAGATTCCACCAATCCCACGCTCTCCGTAAAAGGTGCGCTGCAAGCAGCCCTCGATGATACCAACGTGCCCATCAATGCCGGATTTCGCTCCAACGACAGGATCTTCACAACGGCTGAGAAAACTTATTTGAATGCGGTTTTCCCAGAGGCTATGGAGGGAGCGATCGCTTATGGTAGTTCAGCCTATATAGACCAAGCCGACATTCTGCGCAACATGGCCGAGCAACTCGCACCGCGGGGCGACACTTTCGTCGTTCGCACTTACGGCGACTCACTGGATACCAAAGGCAATGTCATCGCCCGCGCATGGTGCGAGGCCGTGGTCCAACGGGTCCCAGAATATGTTGATTCCAACGACGCGCCCCACCTCAAGCAGTCCGACCTAACATCGAATCATAACAAAAAATTCGGTCGAAAGCTTAAAATTGTTCAATTTCGCTGGTTGAACGCATCGGAAATCTAACTTTCAAAAAACCACCATGTTCATTTCAACCCTATCCCCCAGAATCACATCCTGTTTTTTCATCGTCGCAACGTGTGTATTGATGCCCATCTCACGCGCGCAACAAGCGCCACAAATATCCCTTCAATTCCTGTCTTTCCCGGAACAACTGGAAAGCGAGCCTGTTGAACTTTTCATTGAGAAAGGGAAAACCATCATTGTCGATATTCCCGGAAATGAATTGTCGCCCGCATACAAGGTGCCGCCCCTCGCTTCGATTGCCGTGGGTAAAACCATAACCAATGAAAAGGGAGAATCTGTCTTTCAAACATACGGCACCGCAAATCCGATTGCCGCAAAAAAACAAATTATCCTCCTCATCCGCAAAGGAGAAAAAAACAGCGATGGATTTGTCGTTTTGCCGCTCAATGCACAATTGGACGAATTCGCTGGCGGCAACTACCTCCTCATCAACGCCTCCAAGATGCAGGTCGGAGGAAGCATCGGGGACAAGAAATTCATTCTCAAACCAGGTCAGAAGGATCTGCTAAAGCCGAATGCCAGCCACACCTCTGGCGGATGTCAGGTCACTCTTTCCTACCTTAAAGAAGATAAATGGAAAGTTTTTTATGACACGCGTTGGGTAGTCAATGTCAGATACCGCTCTTTGATCTTCTTTTACCAAGACCCAGAATCTGGGAGCTTAGGTGTCGCTCCCATCATGGACTTTCTCTAAATGAATCCTCATAACAGTCGTCTCTAGACCGAAATCCGAATTGACGCGGAATCCCTACCCTTGTTCATTTTTTAATATATTGGAGCAGCGCCCAGATCGCCCACTCACAGATTTTTGAGCCATCATGAAACTCACCCGCATCCCCCCTGTCCATCGCTTGCTTGTGATTCCCCTACTCATCTCGGGATCAGCCTTTGCAGTCACACCCATCCCCATCACCAATCCGGGATTCGAGCTGCCGGCTGCTGTAGAAGGCGTCTATGAACAAGCACCTACGGGTTGGAATGCTTACAACGGTGCCCTCTTGGGCTCAACGGTTTATGCTTACAATCCGACCATCGATGACTTCGACTCAGAAGCACCTGAGGGATCCAATGTTGCGGGTGTATACACCATATTGGCCAGCGGAGTGGAAAAAGGTCTTTCCCAAACCCTATCCACGACCTTCAAAGAAGGAGACACCTATCAGCTCACCGTCAAGGTTGGCTACACCAACACTTACCAAGTCAATCCCGGCTATCGGGTGCAACTTTTGGCAGGCGGCACGGTGATCGCCGAGGACAACAATTCCCTCAGTCCGGCTTTCGGCCAGTTTGTGACCTCCACGCTTAATTACGTTTTTGATCCCGCCAACTCAGGCCTAGTCAATCAGCCGCTCCAAATCCGGCTCATCAACAAGGGGCTTGACGATTTTGAAAACGAGGTCGCCTTCGATGATGTCCAGCTGTCCGTGGTTTTAGCAAACCCAGAGGTGAACGCCGCTGGTCCCTATTACCTGCCCAATTCAACAACTTCACTTTCTCTAGTTGCAACAGCACTACCATCCGGAAACGCGACCATCACCGCTTATGAATGGGATTTGGATAATGATGGCCAATTCGACGACGCCACCGGAGCCACTCCGGCAGCCATTTCCTATACAGATTTGCAAACTCTCTATGGCATGATCGATGGCAGCAACACCGTCCGCGTGCGTGTTACCGATTCCTCCTCCAAAACTGCGATCGATGATGCCACGGTGCAACTGGTGAACTCCACCAAATACACCGGGCCCGCATCAAACAATGACACTTGGAACACGGCCACCAACTGGGACAACGGTGTGCCCCAGGGCGACCTAGATGTGGTGATCCTTGCTGGGAAAAGCCCCCTGCCATGGAGCAATGCCACACCCACTTATACCGGAAACCTCACGCTGCAGAACAATGCGGCGCTAAGCATCGGCTGGACGAATATACTTCTTGGTTCCTACAATGCACTCGGCACCCCAGGATTAACCAAAATTTTTATGAACCCCGGATCCGCGATCAATACGCGTATGGGCGGAACAGCCATCGTTCCGGAAATCCAACTCTTGGGAAATGCCCTGTTCATCCTTGGCTCTTCCACCCAACCCGGCGCCACGTTACAGTTCAACTATCCCATCAGTGGGTCTAACCAATTGCAGTTACAAGGAAATAGCCAAGGCTCCTGTATCGCCAATTTCAACGTTCCGAATACCTTCGGTAGCCTCTATGCCTTTGGCGCTCCGTATGTGGATCCCGGCCTGACCATCCGAGCCAACGCCGCGGGCTCGCTGGGAACGGGCAACATCACGATCGACAAAAACCGAGGCTCAACCGCTAGCTACGCGATTCTGGAAATCAATGCCGCCAACGCCATGGCGGACACGGCCATACTCAGCATCAGCGGCACAACTGGCACCATGCTGCGGATGAATGCCAACGACACAATCGCAGCATTCATTTTCAACGGAGTGACACAGCCGGCGGGCACCTACGGCAGCACCACCAGCAACGCTAACTTCAAGTTCAGTTGGATCACCGGAACGGGCATTCTAACCGTAGGCACACCAGCGGTCGGTTATTGGGATCTGAACGGGACCACTGCGGGCGCAGGTGGCATCACCCCGTCCGGAATATGGAATTCGTCCAATACCTACTGGAATAGCTCAGCCGCAGGCACCGGTAGCACGGCCGCTTGGACGGCCGGAAACACCGCCATCTTTGCCGCCGGTAGCGACGCCACCGGATCCTATGCGGTTGATGTGGTAGGCAGCCACAACATCAGCGGCCTCATCATGCGCAATGGCTCGGTCAACCTTGCTCAGGGAAGCGGCGGTAATCTCCGCCTAACAGCGAACGGCACGATCAGCGTGAGCTCGGGCTCGAGCAGTATCGCCACGCCGATCAGCCAGGATGCTTCCACACGCTCCCTTACCGTATCGAATGTGGGCTCTCTGACCCTGTCCGGCGATCTCTCCCATACCGGTGACACCACCCTTGTGGGAGGCACCTTGATCTTATCAGGAAATAACAGCTCGGCCATCGGCGCAACCACGGTGAATGCGGGTGTCTTGTTTGTGAACGCAGCGAATTCCATTCCCGGCGGCACCCGAAATCTTACTGTCAATTCCTCGGGAATTTTAGCCTTCGGTCCTTCCTTCGGTTCCGAAAACATACAGACCGCGCTCAACAACCGCATCGTCACCACCTCAGCGGGTACGATCGTGGCAAACCATTTTGCCTCCACCTCCCTCGACTTCAACACCGCCGGTCTAACAGCCGCCTATTTCGGCGCCTTAGGTGATCTAACTTATACCGGCACTCTAACACCTCAAGGCACAGCCTATCGCCTCAGCGGTGAGGGTGGCACGCTCACGATGGCGAATACCAATGCGATCACCGGAGCGCGTTCACTTACGGTCCGCGGAAATGTCACACTGGCGGCAAACAACAACTTCACCGGCGCAACAAGCGTTCTAGCAAATACCTCCCTCTCGCTGCTCGGCAGCACTACGACCAGCGGCATCACACTGAATGCAGGCAGTATCCTGACCATCGGCAACAACAGTTCACTAGGCAACGGCACCCTCACTTTCGCCGGACTCAGCACTCTCAAATCGATCGGCACGGTGGTTACCACCAATCCGATTGCTGCCAATGCAGATTTTACCACCCGCGGTAGTGGCAGTCTCACACTCGGCGCAATGACCATCAACAACAACCTGAATATCACTGCCGAAATAGATACCACCATCAGTTCGATCAACCGCGATGGTGCCAACAACCGTTTCCTGAGCATCGGCGGATCCCGCACGACCACAGTAACTGGAAGTCTAACACTCGGCGTTGCCGATCTAACAAAGAATGACGGCGGCACGCTTATCCTCAATGGGACAAACAATTATCGGAACACCACGATCAATGGCGGTATCCTGCGCCTCAATGGCAGTATCTCTAGTGCTGGCACCCTCTTTATGGCGGGCGGCAGTCGGCTACAACTTGGAAGCAACTCCAACGGTGGGCTGGCCTCAGGTAATATCAGCACCGCTAACGGGACCACCTCCTTCATTGAAGCCGTAGGGGCAGACCGAACCATCAGCAACAGTCTGATTCTCTCTAACAATCCAGTCTTTGACGGTAGCCAAAGTCTCACCATCACCGGCAAGCTAACCAACAATTGGTCCGCACAATACACCCTCACCAACAACATCATCTCGACCAAGACTCTGACTTTGGGCGATGTGGATCTATCACAAAACTCAGGCAGTCGCATCCTGACCATTGCAGGTTCCGGTAAGACAGTCATCAATGGTATCATCGCAAACGGCGGCGGATCCACTGCGGGTGCTTTGATAAAGAGCGGCTCCGGTCAACTCATTCTGAACGGGAACAACACGTATTCGGGAACCACCACGGTGAACGCCAACAGCGGCGATCTGTTAATCAACGGCAGCACGGGCGCAACCAGCATCACCGTCAACAGCGGATCCAATTTGTATGTCAATGGCAGCACGGGTAGCGGCAACATCACGATCAACAACGGAGCGACCCTCCTGGGCACCGGAACCATCGGTGGTAACACCACCATCGCTGCTGGCGGCAAACTTGCATTCATCATGAATTCGATACCTGCCGCACATGACAAGCTGGAACTCGGAGCTAGCCGCTCTCTGACCTTCTCTGGCTCCTCACAAGTCACAGTATCCGGCTTTGTATCCACTGGATCATATACGCTTCTAACAGCCCCTGGCGGCATCTTCGGTCCGCTTCCCTCACTCATTTATCCAGATGCTTGGGCCGCGGGACTTTCCATCGTTGGCAATAATCTTGTTCTAACAGTTGAATACTCGGGGGTATTTCCTGATCCACCAACCCTTGTCAGTATCGCGGACGATAAAAGTGGCGGTCCGGTAGATGTCTATACCCCCATCACTTACACGGTCACCTTCAATGAGGACATGAATGACACGACCGTCACCACAGCGGATTTTGGCAACTCCGGCACAGCATCCGTTATTTATGGCGACATCGTTGAAACCGCACCGGGAGTTTTTACGATTCAAGTCACACCAAACTCCGCAGGAACCCTTCAGCTCCAAATCAATGCCGGAGCCAGCTTGCAAAGCGCGGCAGGCCTGAACCTGAACACCATCAATGCCCTACTCGACAACAACACTTTAAATATAACAGTGCCCGTTTATGGTGTGCTGGCTGTTACCGCCGGCGACTTCTCGACCTTTGGCGACTCCGGCGGTCCTTTCAGTCCGTCCTCAAAAACCTACACCCTCAACAATTACGGTAACCAATCACTGGATTGGGCTGCCGCAAAATCAGTGGCATGGATCGACCTCAGCAGCGCCAGTGGCACCCTCGCGCCGGGGGCATCCACCACTCTTACCGTCACGCCGAATTCAAGCGCCAATTCTCTTTCAATCGGTAGCTACTATGACACGATCACGTTTACAAATACCACGGCTGGTCCCGGCAGCGGTCTAGGCAACACCACGCGATCTGCAAGCCTCACGGTGAACGGTCTCCCAGTCGAAGTCACTCTGAGAAATCTCTACCAAACCTACGATGGCACACCCAAAGCAGTGGCCGTCACCACCAGCCCTCAAAAAACCTATTCGCTCACCTATAACGGCTTAAGTGGCGCTGAAAGCGTACCGACTGATGCAGGCAGCTATGACGTGGTCGCCACGGTCACTGAATCCGGCTACACAGGATCCGCAAGTGGCACTCTCCTCATCTCCAAGGCTTCCCAATCCATCAACTTTGCCGCTCTGAACAGTGTGGGCAATGATCAAGCTTCTGTCACACTCACAGCCACCAGCACTTCCAATCTCCCAGTAAGTTTTACAAGTTCTAACAGCTCGGTTGCTACGGTGGATGGAAATACGGTGACGATTGTCGGCGTCGGCACGAGCACGATTACCGCCATCCAGGCAGGAGACGAAAATTACCATCCGGCTGATAGTGTGGAGCAAGTCCTCACCGTGATCCGAGCTAACCCGCTCGCTGTCCCGGGCGGTCCCTACACGGTCTCCAGCACAGCAGATCTCTCGCTGAATGGCAGCGGATCATTAGCCTCGGATGGCCAAACCATCTCGACTTACGAATGGGATCTCGATGACAGCAACGATTTGGCAGGCTTCACGGCGAATGCTACCGGAGTCACCCCCTCAGCTATCAACATAACTGTCTTGCAAAGCACTTATGGCATGGTGTTTGGTAACAACCCAATCCGCTTGCGAGTCACCGACTCTGCAGGCAAAATTTCCATTCAATCCACTAATGTCTATCTCACGGCGCCACTCCGCTGGGATGCCGACGCGAACTATGTCAACGGTCAAAACGATGGTAGCGGCGGGTGGCTCAGTCTCAAGCAATGGCGGGATGCGGCCGCAGGATCAAACATCGATTGGATAAGCGGCAAAGATGTGATATTTGGAAACGGCGGCACAGGTGGCTCCGTTCCCCTATACGAACCCACCACCCTCGGCTCGATCACCGTCAATGCTTTCAGCGGAACCTATGATCTGGGAAATGTGGCAGGCACTTTGACCATCAACCGTGGGATCACAATTAATCCGGGCTCTGGTAATCTCAACCTCAGCAGCCCTATCATTGTTAGCGCAAATCAAACTTGGACGAATCAATCAAGCGGAACACTCACTATTCCAGGGTTGTTGGATCTGGGCTCCAACACGCTGACGATCGATAGCGTAGGACAAGTTACAATTCCTGGAGCTAGCGTGGGGGCGAGTGCCACGGGAACCGGAGGAATCATCAAAAATGGCACGGGATTGCTTCGCTTTGCCAACGATGGAGCACCCAAATACACGGGTCCAACCGTAATCAACGCAGGAAGGCTGATGATAGGCAACGGCGGCGCCCTACCTCCCGGCAACCTCACCCTGAACAATGCGATTCTTCAGGCTTACTACACATTCGGCCTCGCACGCACCCTTGGCCCGGGAGCAGGCCAAGTCCAATTGACCGGTGGAACAACCGGATTCAGTAGTATGACGAGCATGGGCGCCTCAGTGACGCTCAATAACAGTGCCAACTATGAAGTGGTTTGGGGTAGCCAGTATTTCTCACCCTCCACCTTCGTCATGGAAAATGGACCGGAGACGTGGCGCGATCTCTCCTTTAACAACAAAATCGACCTCAATGGTGCGACACGCACGGTATCCACCCCTTTGGGAGCTGGAGTGACAACTCTCGGCAGCACCGCCACCTTTTCCGGAATCATCCGCAACAGTAGCGCAACTCCAGCCGGACTCATCAAGACTGGTTCCGGGATTCTCAGACTCAATGCCGCCAACACTTATAACGGAGGAACGACATTGCAGGAGGGCACCCTGCAGCTAGGTAACCTTACTGGCTTGGGCTCCAGTGTAGGAACTTTGACCGTCAATGGAGGTTTATTGAATCTGAATAATATCGCGGCCGTGACGGTGGGCAATCTCACGGGCACGGGCGGCACGATCGCCAACAACGGCGCAGGTGCCATCACTTTCACCATCGGCAACGGTGGCGTCTCAGGTGGCAATTTCCAAGGCGTGATCGCGAATAATACGAATGCGGGCACCGGCACACTGGCTCTAACAAAAACAGGTACCGGCTCCAGTACACTGTCCGGCGCGAACACCTACACGGGTGCGACCACGATCAATCAGGGAAAACTTTTCATCAATGGCAGCACCGCAGCAAGTAACATCACGGTTGCCAATGAAGCCACTTTTGGTGGAACCGGCGCGATTGGAGGGAACGTAACCGTCGCTGCAGGCGGCAAGCTGGAGTTCAATCTCAGCTCGGCCTCTGGAAGCCATGACCCGCTCAACATCGCAACTGGTAAAAACTTGGCGTTCAGTGGAGCCTCCGAACTCAAGATCAACCTATTCTCCGGTGTATCAACAGGTACCTATGTGCTGGTAACTGGTGGCAATAATATTACTGGGGTCGCACCTACCACCCTCACCCTTCCACTTGGCTGCGCAGCAAGTGTATCCATCGTCGGCAACGAACTTCGCTTGGTCATCACAGCGATTGGCGATATAACACCTCCATCTCTAGACAACATCACCGATAACCTTGCTGGTGACAATATCATCCTTATCGATACTGTCGTCACGTATACGGTAAGCTTTAACGAGGATATTGATGCCGCTACGCTCAACAATCCTGATTTTACAAATGCTGGCACTTCCTCCATCACCATTGGTACGATCACCGAGACATCACCCGGAGTCTTCAACGTTCCAGTTACTCCAACAACTCCTGGCACTCTGCGATTACGGATTCCAACCACCGCCGTGATTCAAGATATATCAGCAAATGCGCTGATCACTAGCCCGGCGATAGATGATGGAACGACTGTTACTGTAACAGGTATTCCATTCACCGCTTGGTCTAACGCTGGCAGTTTCAATACAGACACGAATAACGATGGAGTTCCCAACGGTCTTGCATGGCTGTTAGGTGCCAGTAATCCAAGCGTTAACGCACGCGCCTCTCTCCCTGCTGCTGTACAAAATTCTGGCAATATTATACTCACATTCCGCACCCTGAAAACTTCTGCTCGTGGCACAGCTTCTATCAAAGTTCAATACAGCAAGGACTTAGGCGTCACTGATCTTTGGACAAATCACGAAGTAGAAGTTCCTGGCACAACTGGCAACTACGCTAATTACAACTCCAGCGGAATTAATTTTGTCATTTCTAACCCCAGTGGAGACTACATCGATGTGCAAGCCACGATTCCAGCCAGCGCAGCCGCCCCTGGAACTAAACTCTTCGCGCGCGTCAAAGGAACTACACCTTAAAAACGTCCATCGTCCACACAATGAATGATGGTAGTTTCATCTGAATACAGACTACTTATTTGGATTTCAGATTGCTAAATGTAGATTATCGTGGTGTATTTACTTAGTAAGTCATGTATTTATGATAAAATACTCTTGTTATTCGCATGAAAAGAATCGTGGTTTTGCGCTAATCGCAACCATTTTATTGATGGTATTACTTGCGATTATTACGGTCGGCACTCTCAGTTTATCGGTTGTTACCCTTCGCAGCGGAGGCCAAGAATCCGCAAAAAACCGCGCGCGCGCCAATGCTCGCATGGCTCTCATGATAGCAATTGGCGAATTACAACGCCACACCGGATCTGATACTCGAGTCACTGCAACTGCCAATATTGTCGATGCAAGTTACCCTACGTTGTTAGGCGTATGGAAAAGCTGGGAGGGAACCGATCATGAAGTAACAGGCCGTGATCCAAATCCTGTAGCTCCTGGTCGCCCCAAAATTCCCGAATACAGTGCAAAAGACGTGACGGAAGAACCTAGTAATACAGGTCGCTTTGTTGACTGGCTGGTTTCCACTGCTGCTACAAAGACTAAACCCAATATCACTGATCCACCAAACTTGATTCAAACTTCCGCAAGCACGGACACCATTCCCCTACTCGCGGATGGCTCGCTACAAGAGACTGATACCCGCCAAGTCCATCTCGTCCCAACTGAATTGGACGACAATGGCGATGATGTGAACGATGGCCGCTTTGCCTGGTGGGTATCCGGTGAGAACCAAAAGGCACTTCTTGCACAGCCTTACAAATCTAGAACTGAGAATGTTTCAGCTCTCATTGAAATGGGGCAGTCACACTCCATCTCGGATCCAACTGTGTTTGGGCTAACAACTCTAATCAATGATCCGGAACTTCATAGCCCGAGACTTGCGCCGGCAAAATCAGGGCGCAAGGCGATCAGCCGACAGACGATGGATTTGATCAGCAAAGACAACAACATCGAGCCTCAAAAAAAATTCCACGATCTCTCCTCTTACTCCGTCGGCCTTCTGACCAACACTGCAACCGGCGGCTGGCGCAAGGATCTATCCCTGCTTACAGAAAAATGGGATGACATTTACAGCACCTACCCGGGAGGTCAGCTACCGCTCTTCCGTTACGCTCCTAAACCGGGAGCAACCACGCTTGTTCCAAAGCCAGTCAAGCCCGCAGCTTCGGTTGCCACTAGCAACATGGCCGCAGTTAGGGCCGCAACCCCCACTCAGTCCAACCTCTATCCATGGAGTGAATACTCACTTATTTTGGGATATACTCAACCCGGCACTTACTATGCGGCCGCCGCATCCTGGGCCTCGCTCCAGAGCTTCGCCACTTCTTACAAGAACTTTTCCTACAATTACGGACTCGTGAAGAGTCCGGTTGTTTGGGATAAGATCGCCAAACAGAGCGCGTCCTCAATCAGGGCTCTCGAAATCTACAACCACAAACACATACAGCGACTCCATCCCCAGATCGCGCGGTTTCAGATCTTAGTCTATGCGAGGGCATTTGAAGATCCAGCAAGGCTCAATCAAAATCCCAAAAGGTATCAGATGAACCTGATCTATGTGCCATTTTTCACCCTATGGAATCCTTATAATGTCACCCTGGAGCAAACGATCAGTGGAACACTCAACGGAGGCCAAAACACCGGAACCCATCCGAACTTTCGTGGAATAGGGTGGCGACGCGCGATGCCAGGGGCCATGGCGATTGTCAACAAGGCCACTTTCCCCAATCCAGATGCTGTACCCAACAATCAATACAGGTTGCTCACGAATGGTAACTTCCAGACTTTGGATTGGCCCAATAATTACGCAAACCCATATGACAATCAATTGACGGGGAACGTGGCCAAATTTGGGACAAGCTCCACATGGAGAGATTTACGCACTTGGGCACTCTGGCTACCGGAAGGCACCATCAGCTACAAACCAGGTGAAGCCAAAATATTCTCACCTGAGTGGCTCGACAATGGCTACGGCTTCGGTGGTGGCGCCTTCAGAATGAAGGAGGGTCACAGCCCAGCCAATATTGTGGGACGTGAATTTACTTACACTTCAAACCTTCTAGCTTCCACAAACTTCTGGTTCCTCTTTCGGGGCGACAGGCTTACACAGCCTTATCGGGACCGGGCTCCCGGATACGGCTTTTCCCTGTCCTTCGGGGATGGAAGTTCCCACTTTGGTGGCACTGCCAAATTGCCGTCAGGCATAGGAGACGAGTTTCACAATATCACAGCACTTGTAGCCGAAAACGAGGGCAACAAATATTGGCCAAATGATGAGGTCGATGAAGTGGGTTACTCGGTAGGAGAACTTGCATCAGGCCCTTGGATACCCATTTTTTCAACAAGCTTCGGCCCGCGCATGACCATCGGCACCGGACCCGGCACGAAACAAAACCGTCCAACCAAAGGCGCCATACAAAACAATCCGCTGGCCGCCATGGTGTTGAGTGATCCAGCTAGTGGCATGGCTAAGGATCACCCAGCAAACAACACCTTCGACTTCGCCTACCACTCGCTCACCATGGGATCCACAATCACTCCCAACTTAAGTCCATCAAAAGGTTTCATTGCCACAGGCTATCAGAGCGGCGACGGCTTATCACGGCTGATCATGTGTGATATCCCGCTACGTCCCATGGCCTCTTTGATAGAACTTCATGGATGGAATCCCCGAGGAAATAACCCTTATCCTCCCTTTCAGTGCAACCTGATCGGAAACAGCGATGCAACACCACTGATTCCCAAAGATCAGATTGTCCCTCCTACTCTTGCTCCAAACAGTGTGACGACTAATCTTCAGCACGACGATGCTTATTGTGCGAATCATCTGCTGTTTGACGATTGGTTTTTATCATCCATCGCACCTGAGCCTGTGGGTTTCGGTCTAACAGTTTCGAAAGACATCAATACTGTTTATCGGGAGTTTCTCAAAGGAGAAAGAGAGTTGGTGAATCGGGCTTATCGACCTATCACCGCCGATAGCAAGGTGACGGATTCGGTAGCGACGACGCGCATTGGAGAAATCATTCCAAGCTCAAGCACCAACTCCGCCGGATGGCTAAAAGTCGCATCCCGCTTCGAAGTCGATGGAATGTTCAATGTGAACTCAACCTCGGTCGAGGCATGGAAAGCCCTGTTAGGACACGCGAAAAGCCTTGATAAGATAGCAACACAAGGAGCTAATGAAATCGAATCCAGCGTTGTTGATAAAAAACACATTGTGACGCGCAGTCCTATTGCATCGGATGTTGAAGCGGGCACTGGAGCCGGCTTCGGCGGCCAATTTGCAAACGCTTCCGAGTATGCCGGCTTCAGAAGCCTAACTGATGACCAGATCAATGATCTCGCGGCGAAAGTCGTTGAGCAGGTCCGTCTGCGCGGCCCGTTTCTTTCGCTTTCCGAATTCGTCAACCGCCAACTCAGCTCCAATGAAGATCTCGCTCTAGCCGGAGCCATTCAAACCGCGATCAACCGTCTATCTGTTGATCCGATGAAAAAACTTCGCGACCCCGCAAACTCGCTCTCTGATAATACCATGGCGGCTAACGATCCCAAACTCACCGGTGTAAATTACGAATTCAAGAAAGCGGCGGAAGGCTCAAGCGCCTACGGTGCTCCTGGCTGGATTCGACAAGCTGACATCCTACGCCCTATCGCTCCGATCTTAAGTGTCAGAGATGATACCTTTACCATTCGTGCCTATGGCGATGCTTTAGACAAAGACGGCAAAGTCATTGCCCAAGCATGGTGCGAGGCGATTGTCAAAAGAACCCGCGAATTCTGCGATAAATCAGACGCCGCAGATTCCATCGATCCTCCAACCAACCAAAGAAATATCACATTCGGCAGATACTACGATATTGTATCATTTAGATGGCTTAACGCCAACGAAGTCTAACAACCAAAGATTCACCGCCGGATTCACCACATTTTATGTGAGTCAAATCCATACGGTTTTCCTTGGCCACATTCTATTTAGCTAAATGAACACCAATGCATTTACCTAAGTAAAAAGTTGCAAAATCAGTAGGCACGGTGTATTTACTTGAAGGCCCAAGCCTAATTCGGCTCGTATGAAAAAATTCACCCTTCTCCGCTCGAATCATCGGGGTTTTGCTCTGATCGCAACCATCTTGCTGATGGTATTACTTGCGATCATTACGGTCGGCACTCTCAGTTTATCGGTTGTTACCCTTCGTAGCGAAGGCCAAGAATCCGCGAGAAACATCGCTCGTGCGAATGCTCGTATGGCTCTCATGATAGCAATTGGCGAATTACAACGCCACACCGGATCTGATACTCGGGTCACTGCACCTGCCAATATTGTCGATGCAAGTTACCCTCAGGTGTTAGGCGTATGGAAAAGCTGGGAAGGAACCGATCACGAAGTAACAGGTCGCGATCCAAATCCTGTAGCTCCTGGTCGCCCCAAAATTCCCCAATACAGTGCAAAAGACGTGAGGGAAGAACCCGGTAATACAGGTCGCTTCGTTGACTGGCTGGTTTCCACTGCTGCTACAAAGACTAAACCCAATATCACTGATCCACCAAGCTTGGTGCTGACCACTGCATCAGTTGATACGATCCCCTTACTTTCAGAGGGTTCATTAATGCCGACAGACACACGACAAGTTCATGTAGTTCCGTCAAAATTGGAGAATCGCGGACGCTTTGCCTGGTGGGTATCCGGAGAAAACCAAAAGGCCCTACTCGCTCAACCTTACGAACCAAGAAATGCCGATGAATCTGCCTTAGTGGAAATAGGGCAATCACATACGATCTCAGATCCATCCGTTTTTGGTTTAACCTCTCTGATCAATGATCCCGAACTCTACAATCCGGACACAGCTCCAGCTAAGTCGGCACGCAAAGCCATCAGCCGTCAAACCATGGCTTTGATCGATACCGATAACGCAACCAAACCAGACAAAAAATTCCACGATCTCTCCACTTATTCCATCGGCCTTCTAACAAACACCGCAACTGGCGGTTGGCGTAAGGATCTTTCTCTACTCGCCGAAAGATGGGATGCAATATATGCAAGCACGCCCGGAGGACAACTTCCCCTCTTCCGCTACACACCAACAGCAGGAACTCCAGCTACTTCACAAGTACCAAAGCCGGTAAAGCCGGCAGCTGCCCTAGTCATGAATAATACAGGGGCAAGCGCGACAGCGCTAACAGCTGCGACTCCTAATGAATCGAATTTATATCCTTGGAGCAATTATTCCATAATCCTCCCTGGGAATGCCAATAAGCAGCCTAGCACTTATCAAGCAGCATCCGCTTCATGGCAGTCATTGGTTAGCTATGCCACCTCCTATAAGAATTTTTCGGTTGATTCGGGCGTTGTGGAAAGCCCGTTTGCTTGGGATGTCCTTACAGGGGATGTCGCTACATGGGCAGTCGCTGATAACTGTAAGGTTATCAATATTTACAACTATAAACATGTGCAACGCTTGCATCCCCAAATAGCTAGGTTTCAGGTTCTGATTTATGCAAGAGCTGTTCCAATCATTCCTGCCGCTAATCCACCCAGATACGATTTGAGACTGATGTTTGTTCCGATCATTACCCTATGGAACCCCTATAATGTCGGCTTAACCATCGGTCCTCTTAATTCTAGTATCAATGAAGAACTATTAGTCTCTTGGAGACGCTCGATGCCTATCAATTTGGCGGTAGTCAACCAAGCCACTGGACCTTGGTTTACGAATCCTGCTTTGGTTCCCAACAGTCAATATAGATATTTATCACACGGTAATCTCCAATACGTTGACGTCGCAGGCAACTGGGGTGGTTCACAAGATCAGTTTTTAGCGGCGAACACAGCAAAAGGATATGGAGCCCAATGGCTAGACCTCCGCGCTTTCGGGGCATCGTTGCCCCCCGGCAAGATTACATTCAAACCGGGAGAAACGAAAGTTTACTCGCCTAGATTACCGGGTCATGTCCACTGGTCCGGAAGCATTAGACTGGGAGAAGGTTTCAACCAAAACAATATTCTAGGTTTCGAGTTTACGGGCGCAGGCAGTCTTCTCGCGTCAGCAAGATATTGGTTCCTTATGAAAAATGACAGAGTAACAAGACCTTACAAAGGGAGGAATCCTGGTATAGGTTTCGACATGACCTTCGGTAAGTCAAGGGGGCCTTTTTATCAGAGTCACCCTTCGCATAATGCCGTCAATGAACCATACCAATACCTATCTATGCTGGCTCCTGAAGATGTAGGTTCTAAGTATTGGCCTCCTACCGACGTCGATGAAGTGGGCTACTCGATAGCCGAACTCGCAAATGGTCCGTGGGTTCCTATTTTTACAGTCAGCATGGGTCCCAGAACAACCATTGGCAACGCACCCGGCACCGAACAGAACCGACCTACCAAAGGAGTCATACAAAGCAACCCACTTGCCTCCATATCGATGGTTGACCCAGTAAGCGGCAACATAACGGCTCACCCCGCGAATGGCACGTTCGATATTAGTTATCACTCAATGAGTGCAAACTCAACTCTCACACCTAATTTAAGCACTTCGAAAGGCTTCATTGCCACAGGCTATCAAAGCGGTGACGGCCTCTCGCGACTCGTCATGGCAGATATCCCTCTGCGCCCAATGGCGTCTCTGGTTGAGCTTCAAGGCTGGAATCCCAGAGGAAATAATCCCTATCCCCCGTTTCAACATAATCTAATCGGTAACAGCGATGCCACACCCCTAATTGCCAATGATAAAATCATCCCTGCCACCATGGATCCCAACACTGTTTCAACCAACCTGATGCATGACGATGCCTACTGTGCAAACCACCTTCTTTTTGATGACTGGTTCGTATCATCGATTGCTCCACAGCCAGTTTCATTTGGAGGAGCTATTTCAAAAGACATCAATACTTTCTATCAGGATTATCTAAAGGGTTACGAAAAATTAACTAACAGAGCCTATCGTAAAATCCAAGCGGACAGTAATCTTACGCCAGCACAAGTTACAACTCTCTCCACGGAAATCATCAATACAAACCCGAAAACTGGCACAAACGATGGATGGCTGAAAGTCGCATCACGTTTGGAAGTCGAGGGAATGTTCAACGTAAACACCACGTCAGTTGAAGCATGGAAAGCTCTACTGGGAAGAGCTAAAAGCTTGGAGCAAATCGCAATACAAGGCGCAAACAAAATCGAAGCAGGTGCCGTTGATAAAAAACATATTGTCACACGCGGCCCCATTGCATCGGATGTAGAGGCAGGCTCTGGCGCAGGCTATGGAGGGCAATTTGCAAATGCATCAGAGTATACAGGTTACAGAAGTCTTAGTGATGAACAGATCAATGACCTCGCCGAGAAAGTCGTTGAGCAAGTCCGTCTTCGCGGTCCATTCCTTTCCCTATCTGAATTCATCAACCGCCAACTCAGCTCCAATGATGATCTAGCTCTTGCTGGAACCATTCAAACTGCAATTAATAATCTTGATACTGACCCTATGGCCGAACTTCGCGATCCAACGAATTCTCTTTCTGACAATACCATGTCTCCCAACGATCAAAAAGTTACTGGATCCGGCTATACATTTCCGAAAGCATCAGCCGGCTCAAGCGCCTACGGTGCTCCTAGCTGGATTCGACAAGCTGACATCCTACGCCCTATCGCTCCGATCTTAAGTGTCAGAGATGATACCTTTACCATTCGTGCCTATGGCGATGCTTTAGACAAAGACGGCAAAGTCATTGCCCAAGCATG
>Ga0315909_10000261_pt1 | contig 68495 bp, 80 predicted proteins | sample LakEriMetagenome_11_FD_203527 | JGI IMG/M metagenome (GOLD analysis project Ga0315909, IMG submission 203527) | Freshwater fungal communities from buoy surface, Lake Erie, Ohio, United States - Buoy 2 MA125 | ecosystem: Environmental > Aquatic > Freshwater > Lake | place: USA: Lake Erie, Ohio...
CTTGTACACCTTCATGTACGCATCGTATGATGGGCGTGTTGGGTTACTTGGTGTGCAGTCCCTCCCAAAGTAAATCTCTACAAGATCGTGGTAGAACTGTTCGGCAGGCAGTTCCTCAGGAGTAAAGATGGCAACCCTCTCCCCAAACCTAACCATACGCATTATCATCTCCCACTTCATGAATGATGACTTTCCGTAGTTTCCTATTCCGGAAACAATTGTTAATTCGCCTTTAACTCTTTTGAAGTGCCTATCGAGCAATGGGACGCCGACGGGCATTGCTGCTTGATAACCCTTGAGGTAAATTTCCCCAGCCCTATCCATCACCTCCTCGGCATAGATTACGTCCTCCTTAGACATTTCATCGAGGTCCTCTTCGGTTAGCTCAATCTTAACCTCCTTGTGGCTACTCTTTGTAACTAACTGATCCTTAGTGAACTCGGCAGTATTCCACTGGCTCATGTTCGCCCTGTACGCACTACGGATGGCCTGGCGACACTCCTTCTGACTGAAGCTTGCATCAGGAACGACGTAGGTCATCATCATGCTGTAGCACGTCTCCTCGAGCATCCCGAACCTACAGCAGCTTGCGGCCAGCTTAAAAACGAAGTGATTCCTTTCCCCCTCACGGAACGCATCCCCCTTGGATGTCATCCACGTCAGCAGGTTGTTGAATATCTTGTCGTCATCGTTAATCGTTTCAGTGGTTGTCTGTTGGGGCAACCTTCTATCGGCCTTTTTTACAGGCAGTTTGTTGTACGTCTCGGCGTTCTCGTTGTACCAAAGATTGGGATCATACGACTCAAAGCAGAGTCGGGACAGGTTCTTTCCGGTCTTGTCAATGTCTGGAAAGTCATTCATTAAGGCCTCAAAGTGCTCTTTGTGCATGGTTTTCCATTCAATTTGGACGAGCGCCTTCAATCCCTTGCCAGATGGGGAAGTCCAAACAGCTGTTATGTACCCTAAAGAGCACAGTTCTCTGCGTTTTTCGGCCATGTCTGACACGTTATCGAAGTCCAAAACAATGTACCCGGAATGTTCGACAAGTTCAGAGTCCTTTCGCTTTGAGAACGTGCCGCTGAAACAAACGGCAGGGAGTTTCTTTTTTAACTCGTCCGCCTCCTTCTTGGTTTTTGCTTGCCTCGCCTTGTTAACAAGCTCCTTTGACTTCCCATTCCTAATTCGTTCAAGTGCGCCCAACACACTAATTGTGTGTCCCTGCAGGTCGTTGAAGTCTTGGTAGATTGATACTTTACCATCTATTGGTCTCATCTGTAGTAGGTGTTTGTTTTATCGTTTGTTTTGTTTGTGTTTCATCCTCCCATCTCCTGTCGCGAAGGTATCGCACAGGATCCTTCCAGTACTTGCGTTCGCGCCCCGATTTGTGGTTCCCCATGCACTCCACGGCAAGTATGCGATCTTTTTCATGCAGTTTGTTCCATGCAGCTTCTGCTTGTTTCTTGTCCACTTTCTTGTCGTAAGCCATCCAAAACTGCTCGAAAGAATACTTATTTTCTTCTTTTACTTTATTCTTTTTATTATGTGAGCATTCCTGAGCAGGGGTATGCTCATTTTTGAGCAGGGGGTATGCAGGTTTTTGAGCAGGGGTATGCTCAAAAAAATCATCTTCCTCATTTTCAGACACTGGTATCTCGGGGGTAACTGTTCTGCTTAAAATGTCGGCATCTGGATTTATAGTTAAACATCTAACCTCAACCTCATTTCTGGTATTGAGTTTCACAATTCTCCCCAAAACACCTTTCTGTTCGAGATCAGCAATTATCCGTCTCACACTGTGCTTGGATATCCCAAGGCATTCACCCAGATAATGATTTGAGGCAAAGCAATAGCCCCTGATGTTTGATAAATTCGAAATAACCCCTATAAGGAGTTTTTCCGTGGATGATAATTCCTTGCTAAGCAACACACTTGCAGGGATAATTGAATATTGATTGTGCATGATAAAATAAAAAAGCCCCGTGTAAGGCACCGGGGCTTGGGTTGGTCAAACTTGCGTTCAACTTGCCAAACCCTTCTTTTCGGCCTTACTCAAAAAGAAGGAATTGGCACAAATACATCGCAAAGATAATCCTGTTTTTTCACTTGTCAAGACTTTACTCATATTTTTTTCAGTCTATTGACACAGTGCATATTATTTGTATATTTGCCGCATGAGTAAACTTATTCCGCCAGACCACACGGTCTTTGTAAACATAGAATCGCGCTCAAAGGGGAGCGTGAAGGCTGTGATAACCGATGTTGGGAGCGGCGTTGACTATGAGGTTGGTCAGCGCGTCGGCATTATTGGAAAGATAGACAACCTTGAAATACAGGGGGACTCAAGGTTCTCCGTTCACGAAAAATACATTGCGTTTTTATATGAGTAACAAGAAGACGTGGGAAAGGGCTAAGACTGTTTTACAGCGCCTTATTGATGATCGTGTCGAAATATACGAGGTTACAAGGATATTTAACCCAATGGCAAACGGGGCAAGAAAAACCCTGTGCCTGTGTAAGCCGTCAGTAACCGACAACGATCTTGACGAGGTTGAGAAAACAATAGAAAGATACAAGAACACCCTGAGCGAGGTGTCCTCAACTCGTGTTGAGCAGAGGGTAAAGCGGTCGATGTTCTTTAAAACACTTCAGGAGCACTATGATAAGAACAAAAACAAAAGAGCAGTACGAAAAGGCCATTAAGGTCTACGACTACTACATCCGCAGGGAGGTGGCAGAGAAAGACAAGCTAGAGTCACTTACTGAAGACCCCGAGGTTATAGAGCTTTTTGATGGCTCTTACGCCTCTATCCGCAGGGCCATTTGCAGGATGCGTGATAAAAAGCCTGTTGGGAAGAAACTTTTCGAGAGGCAGCTTGCTTTTTTAGAGATTTACGAAAAAAGATTTTGCCGATGAACTTTAATGGTATTGATGTTGACTCGTTAAGGCTTCTTAACGGTTGCTGCTTGGTGGAGATACACTCGCTTACAGAGGACGAGGTATCCTTTAACGGGGGTACGCTAAAGATTGTACACAAGGTGAAGAGCGGTGTTGCCGATATAGATCCAAGGGACATTTTTAGTGCCGTAAAGGGGATGAAAAAGTCCAGGTATAAGGACGACGAGGCCACCAAGGAGTACTACAAGATGCTTGCTGAGGTAAATAGGAAGGCCGACGAAAACAAGGAGAACCACCAGGACAAACAGGCGGTAAGGAGGGGGATCATAGTTAAGATGCCCGAGGCAAGCCTCAACGACTTCGGGTGGGACTACGACTGCGAGTTTGATGCTGTTATTGGCGACGAGGTGTGGTTTGATGCCACTTACACTAGGGAGATGATTACCGAGGGCGAGAACGGCTTTGAGTCTGACGGCAAAACATTTTTAATGATCCCAACAAGGTCAATATTTGCCGCAAAGAGGGGCGATGATATCGTTAGTCTTAACGGGTACGTTATAGGGAAAAAGCTGCCCAACGACAGGAAGTACGGCTCGATATTCTTGATTGATAACGACACTGCCCGCGTTGAGGTGATTGTACCAAACGCAAGGACGCCAAGGTTCAGCGATTTTTCCCCGTGGACAAACACGTCAGTTAAGAGGGGTGATGTTGTGATAATGAAGAACCACTTTGCCATTCCTCTTGATCCAACTCTTGGGCAGAGCACGGATCTTGTTAGGTTTCAAACACGAGTGATAAAGGCGTACGAGAATGATCAAGCTTGACTTTAGCAAAATAGCGTACAATATCGAGAACATCCCAGAAGAAGAGTCTGTGGTTCATCGGTTCTCTGACTTGGCTAGTCAAGCCCACATATTTGATAGGTCTGACGACCTTCCAAGTGGAGTGGATGCAGACAAGGTGCTCAGGTACTTGATATACATGTTTGCCCCAGGGACACCAGTAAGGGAGGCCTATCCAGATATTAATCAGCGCAAGAGGTACACCCTCAATAAGTTGAACATAGTGGTTGACGAGAATGACACGACCGACGAGGGCTACGTTCAGTTGTGCTTGATGAATGCTGAATGGGCTGTGGATAGATACATTGCGTTCACCAGGCTTCAGTGCTCGGAGGACTACTCCATCATGAGCACTGCCGATATACGCATAGCCGCTCTTCAGAGGGCGCTTCTAACCCAGCCTGTTGATAGGTCTAATGACGACAAGAACTTCCAGGAGGGTCTTGAGCGGTGGAGGCAAACACTTGTTAGCGCAAGAACAAGAATCATGAACGAGGAGAGTAGTGTCATGCTTCAAAAGTCAATCACGTTCTCTGTTAGGGCTGAGAACCTCGGCATTCAGCCCGAGCACTACTCAAGGGTTTGGAGAGAGAAAAAGGAGATATTCCCAGAAATAATACCATAAACAATGGAGTACCAATACGAGGAGGAGGATAAGTACGTTGTTTTTCATGATGATGATCCAGACCTTGACACCATTATGATAAAGCTCCCTGTTCTTGAGCAGTGGTACACCGAGATGCTGAAGCGACCAGTTACAAGGGAGGAGGCGCTGACCTATGTGGATGGGTATGGACTTGCCCCTGAAAAACAGAAGTTCACGCACCAGGAGATGCCCGAGAAGTTGAGGATGATTTACGAGGTTGTGTTCAATAAAAAACACGCTGTAAACAAGGGTAAGTACAAGGAGGTGTCTGACGTAAGGTTAGAGGATATCTACGAGGAGATTGAGTCAAATCAAAAGTACTACGCATCAGAAATTGAGTGGATAAAGCTTCAGATTAAACGCAGGTACGTTGGCTACTGGTGTTTCATTAAGGGAAAACCAACTTACCTAAACGGTGCGAACTACTTCTTCCTTAATTTTTGGCCGGTGAAAAACTTTGGGAAGAACGGAAACAGGCCAGATTACAGGGACTACCAACGAAAAATGTTCCACTTTTTGATGTACGCGTACACGACACAAGAGGCGTTCTACAAGCACAAAGTGTCTTACAGGGAAGACGGGGTTGTTAAGACAAGGTACTCAAACAAGGACATTAAGGATGTTATTGAGGAGGTGAAAGAGATAAACTCTGAGTACTACGCTGAGCCAAACATAAACATCACTGTTGATATGGGGAGAAGGACGGTGCATGGGACAAACTTTGTCTCTGGGAGGAGGATTGCTAAGACGGCAATATCTTGTTGTTTCTGCACGTGGGGAACACTGAACATGCCTGACCAGACATTTATCATACAGGCAATGAATGAAGATCAGGCGGTGGATAAGATATTTGTCAAGCAGATACAAACCCCTATAAGCAAGTTGCCGTTTTTCTTCAGGCCGTACTACAGGGGTAGACTGGAGGCGAAGCAGGGGTTGAGGTTTCAGTACGAAGGTTCGGTGGCCTCTGCCGCAAGGGCTGGGATAATCCCCGAGCAAATGGAGTGCTTCATTACACCCTTACCGTCTACAGAAAAGGCTGCGGATGGTGAGGCAGAGATTGCCTTTGTGTATCGGGATGAGCCCGCAAAAAAAACAGACGCCAAGGCAGCCGATCAAAACATACCTACGTGGTGGTACAACACCATGAAACCCGCAATAGAACGAGGACAAAACATACGAGGATTTTGCATTATGCCGTCAACCGTTGGCGATATGGAGAGTGGTGGTGGGGCTCAGTTTTTCGATATTGCCAATGACTCTCACTTCTCTGATAGGAATGAAAACGGAACAACGGCATCCGGTCTTGTTAACTTCTTCTTGCCTGGATACTATGCTGTTGAGGGATACATAGACGAGTACGGGGCAAGCGTTGTAGACGACCCTGATGAGCCGGTAATGTCTAATGAGGGGAAGTGGATAACAAAAGGTGCTAAAACCTATTTGCTCAACCAGGCAGAGTACTTCGAGAAAAAGAAGCAGTGGAGTAACTTGATAAAGTTGCAACAGAACTTTCCCATGACGTGGAAGCAGGCCTTTGCCGTAATCCCTAAGGACATGGGTATGCCGATTGAGAAGATGAGGGATCGAATATCTGAACTCAAGTTTTCAAAAACCCCTATAACCACACGCGTAAACTTAAAGTGGTTGGGGGAAAAGTTTGGAGGAGATGTTTTTGTTGAGAACGACCCCAAGGGCAAGTGGATAATGTCTTACCTACCCCCAATTGATCAAAGGAATTTAAGGACTGTGGTTACCGCGGAAGAGGGTTATGTGCCGCCAAAAAACAGGGGTGTGATTTATGCCCCCGATCCGTCTGTAATGAATAAATTTTTTCTTGCCTGTGACCCAGTTAAGTTCCACAGGAGGAATACTGTTGGCAAGAAAAAGTCAAACGCAGCCGCCGCAATATTTTACAAGAGGGATTCACAAGTAGATCCGGACACGAAACCCAGGTCTGAGTGGGTGTCAAGTGATTGGGTGATGATTTATAACAACCCGGTGGATGACAAAGAGGAGTACCACGAGGAGTGGTTAAAGGCCGCAATACTATTTGGGGCGTACGTTTACCCAGAGTGGCCCGATGGAGAATCTATTGTTGAGTACTTCAGGGATAATGGGTTTGACGGCTATCTTTTGAAGGACATGGGGGCTGATGGGAAGCAGGATTCAAGACCAGGAGTTTGGGCGGGTGTTGCCGAGCAGAATGAAATGGCAGGGGATATAATGACCTACTTCCACAACAACGCTAAGTACGTGAAAATATGGGAAATCCTTGAGGAGTGGACACAGATGAGGGGTATAGACGACCTGACAAACCATGACCTTTGCGCGGCCACAGGTTGGTGCATGAGGGCGATAAAGAGCAGGATGCCAGACCTTTACAAGGAGGTTTACCAACCCATAGAGGTCACGGGATCTTTTCAGTCGTTTGATGTTGACTAATTTGTTTTCAACAAATTGCGATAAAATTGCATACATTTGCAAGGAATAAATATTTTTGTTACATATGCTTCTACCTCAATTAGCTGGAGGGGTACTTTTCCCGAATGACAACATACCCGAGATTGACAAGCTGAAGCCAGACTTCGGTTTGCGTTGCGGGAGGGCTTTGTATTCTCGCTTTTGCGCGGGAGGAACATATTTTTCCATGGCTCAAATGCCAGAGATGCAGGAGGTCCGTAACTACGGGTCTGGAATGCAGTCCCCGGAAAAGTACAAGAACTGGTTCTCTAACGGATCCCCGATTGGTAACAAACAGGCGAAGCAGGGCGAGGCCGTTTCTTCCACACGCGGAATGACGAAGGCTCAAAGAAAGGCAATGGCAAACGTGAGTTACGACATCTTCTCTCCGATGAGAAAGATGACCAACGTTTTGTTGTCAATCCTTTCTGACAACGACTACAAGGTGGACTGCCTGTCCCTTGATAGATCTATAATAAATGTTAAAAAAACAGAGAAGGCCAAGGTAATCGCCAGAAACTCTGTTGTTAATCCGTTCCTGGAGTCTTTGGGCCTTAAAAAACTTTCTGTTCCGTTTGTTGCAAATGACCCAGCGACTGTTGAGGTGGCTGAAAGGCTTGGTTTTTTTAAGGCGAGGTATGAGGTCGCTCTTGAAAAGCTTGCTGAATCTGGTTTTAGGGCATCCAAGTGGCATGACCTAAGAATGAAAACGAACAGGGATGCTGTAGACTATCACTTCCGTGCGGCAAAGGTTTACAACGACGAGAAAACTGGACAGGTAAAGGTGAAGTACGTTGACCCAGCAAGGATGGTCATGCTGTGGAATGAGGACAACGAAAATGACCCTGTTGCTATTGGGCATATTGAGGTTGAGACCATTCAGTCTATTTACCCTAAGCTGAAGGAGGCGGGCTTCCCTGATGAACAAATACAGGCAATGGCCAAGTCATATGTTCCGTATCAAACTGACGTAAGCTCTATACCTGCGTGGGCGTTCGAGAGAAAAGATCCAACCACCAATAAATGGGTGTGGATGGACTTCAAGGTTTATGTTCTTAAGTTTGAGTACCTGTCAACAGACTACTCTCAATACGTTGAGAGGACTAACAAGCAGGGTGTAAGGACATTCTTAAAGAATAACAAGCCCGTAGACGAGAAAAAGAAAAGCCAAAGCGATGATTACCATGAGGTTTCATGCAACTATTGGTACGAGGGGTGCTACATAATCTCTGGCACAGGACAAGATAAAATATACGATTGGCGCAAGAAGCCAAACCAAATGCAGAGCGGCCTTACGCCTAAGTGCTCCTATGTAATCGATAGGATTCTTGGTCAAAGTCCAACAAGAAGTGTTAAGGGTCTTCTTGACGATCTCATGTTTGCCGTCCTTAAACTGAGATCAGCAGTTTGGGCTGCTGCTCCGAAGGGATATAGAATAGATATAGGTGAGTCCGCCAACATTAAGATTGGCGGGGTGGAGTACGATCTTTTTGACTTGATGCACGTTCATCGCCAAAACGGTATTCTTGTTGCGGCAACAAAGTTTAATGCTGCAACAGGAAAGTATGTATCACAGCCATTGGTTGAAATGGATAACGGCCTTGGTCCACAGGGCCAGGAGTGGCTGAATCAAATAGCCAACATTCAGCTCATGATTAAGGACGTGCTTGGCATCCCTGATGCGATGGCTGCAAGTCCTGACCAGAGTGCAGAAAGACTTGTTGGTGTTATGGAGGCTGACTACATTGCCGGTAACCACGCCAACTGGCCGCTCCGCGAGTCTGAAAGACGGTTTAAGGAGAAGATTGCAGAAAGAATAATTCACCAGGCAAGAATAGACATTCAATTTGACAAAAAGATTGAAGAGTTTTATAGAGCCGTCATTGGGGAGAACCTTATAAACGCGCTTGTTGAGATACAGGATTTAACCCTTGATCAGTTAGCAATTACCTGCAGGTCTCTTCCTAACGAAAAGGAAAAGAGCATGATCCTTCAGCGGGCAATACAGATGTCTCAAATCCCAACTAAGGATGGGTCTGTGCTGTTGTCTCCTTCAAGCATTGAAAGGGTTGCACAGATGCTCAAGAACGGGGATGTTGATGAGGCCCTTTGGTTTATGGCTAAGTCAGAGATTGATGCGAAGGCCCGTGAAGAGGCTCACGCTAAGGAAATGCTGCAGCAAACCATTCAGGGTCAACAGCAGACGGCAATGATGAGCGAGCAGGCAAAACTGCAATCAGCAATGCAGATGGCAGAAATAGACTTGAAGAAACAGGCACAGCTTTACAACCTTGAGTTAATGAAGGAGAAGGAGCTGCTTAAACTGAAGTCAGAAGACAACTACGACCTTCAGCTTTTGAAGGGCGAACAGGTGCTTGAACAGATAAACTTAGAGGCCACACTTGAGTCTCAGTACGGAAACGAAATAACAGGAAGAGTATAATCAAATGGAAACAGCAGAAATGAACAATGAAACCCCGGAGAATTCACAAAATTCAGGGGAAAACCAAGAGCAGAATTTGCCACAGGAGTGGTACAACGTGCTTGGCTATGAGAGCGAAGATGTTTTTAAACAGGAGTTTGAACAGCTAAAGACTTACAAGTCCTTGGCTGCAGAGCTTGAAGAAAAACAGAAGGATATTGAGGACGGCTTTGCACTGCTGCAGGAGGCCGAAGATCCTTACGCGGGGAATGAAGAGGCCAGGATGCTTGTCCAATTTTCAAAGAAGGGAATTCCGTCTTCTATTTCATCGAAGATGATGTCTTTAGACGCAGAAACGATGATGGAGGATCCGCTGTCAGCGCTAATTGTTGCTGAGGCTGTAAAGAACCCCGAAAAATTCAAGAAGCTTGGTCAAGAAACAATTGAAGAGGCCGTTCGGGAGAAGTATGGGATTGGGTTTGATGGGGACTACACCCCAACAGCCCTGATGAAATCAGACGCCCTTGACGCAATTGATGCTATAACAAAAGTAAAAAAAGAGATTGCGGATGCTAAAAATCCGTTTATCTTTGCAAAAGAGTTGAAATCCCAAAACGAAAAATCGTTTGCGGATAGGCAGTCGTTAGCGTTTTCAGAAGCCGAAAGCTTCTCAAAACAAATTAAGGATGTGCCGTACAAGTTTGGCGAAAACCAAATATCGCTGCAAGTTTCGAGCGAAGAGGTTGAAGCCGTCTTGAAGTCGCAATACGCTTCGTACTTGGGTAGGGCCTTTGACGCATCGACAAAGGAGGGTAAACAACAGGTTAGGGATTGGGTTTCTAACCAAATTCTCGTACATAAGCTTCAGTCCGGGGATATTGGAATCCAAATTCAAAACGCCCTTCAGGCAGGTGCGGAAAAGAAAGCCGTTCAAACAGTGTTCAACGGTCAGCCAAAGATGGTGAACCGTTCGGGCAAAACAAATGTTGACGCGAAGGGTTTAACGCCAGCACAACGCGACCTTATGGATCGTGGGCTTCCTATCCCGTCACAACAAATTCAGTCTAACAACAGTTAAAAAAATTAAAGAAAATGGGATTTACACCTAATGGAAATATCGCACCTTTGTCAGCCCCCGGCGGGATGACCTATGGTGGCATCCAGAACAACTGGGATGCACTCAAAGAAGATTTCGACGCGGTAGCATACCTGCCGTTCGGTGATGAGTACTGGGACGCAATGAACCAGATTATGAACGCTATCGGTAACCGCGAAATCGCGAAGCAGCCGACCGTTCGTTGGTTTGAACTCACTCGTCAAGAGGTTCCTTTCACCGTTGATGAAACTATCACAATTGATTCAACAGACAACCCTGGAACACAAGTTAATTTGGCTGCGGCTGACGTTGTTGTTCTTGATGGTTCACGCTATGTTTGGGCGACAGTCAATGAGATTTATCGTCACGCACCAAGTGGAGCCCTTGTTCAGGTTGTTGCTAAAGACGCCTCTACTACTCCAGCCACTCTCACTTTGCGTCCCCTTGCAGCGTCTTCTACAATCAGTGTAACTACGGGTGATAAGTTCTTCTACGTTGGTGTTTCCGTGAAGGAAAACTCTAGCGCTCAGGAGGCTAAGTTCACCTTTGATGAGCTGCGTGGAGCAAAGCTTCAGACTATGCGTCACGATGGACTGTCAAGCTCAGAGGCTCTGTACAACCAGCTTTGGTACACCCAGATTGAGAACGGCGTTCAAACTCCGTACTCAAACTCTCGCGACATCCTGTACCTCCAGCGTGAGCATCAGGTCGCTATGGTGAACACCTTCCTTGCTGGTGAAACAGACACTAACCTGTCTTCATCTACATCGTTTCAGACTACTAACGGATTGATTCCATCTATCCTCGCTGGTGGCCAGGCACACGACGCTGCTGGTTTTGTTGATGCTTCAGACTTCTACACGCTTGAGGCTATGCTTACTTCACAGGACGCATCCATCAAGAATTACATGGTGTGGACAACTGGTAAAACATCAGCGAACATCGAGCAGGCAATGTTTGAATATAACAAGAACGCTAACATCAGCATCAATAAAGTGCAGATGGAGAAAACGTTCTGGGGCGAAGGCCAGTACGCTGACCTGATGCGCTCTACTTACTCGTTCAACAACCTTGTTTTCAATAACAAGAACTTTGGACTGGTTCGTATGGGTATTTTCGATAACCCACAAACATTCAACGTGGCTGGTTCTAACTGGGCGGATTATGCAATCTTCCTCCCAATGAGCCAGGGCAATGTTGATGACGGTATCGGAAACATGGGTAAGTACATTCGTCTGTGTCACAAGCCAGGTGCGTTCATGAATATGTGGCAGACAGGTGGTCGTGCCGCTGCGAACAAGACCGACAAGTGGGAACTCGGTATTCACATTGTATCTGAGGTTGCGTTCAAGTTCGTTAACGTGAATAAGTACGGAATGTTCTACAACGCTACAGAGCCAGGCCCAGAGCCAGTAGTGTAATTTGACTAAAGATAAAAAGGGGGCAATGTCGCCCCCTTTTTTAAATCCAATATACGTTATGCTTTTCGATATAAGCACTATGCAACCTGTTTCTATCCCAGATTGGGCAGAGCAGCAAATGAGGGAGGACTTCCCTGAGTTCTTTAAGGGCAAGCCCGTTAAAATAAGGCTGATCCCTTCAAAGGGCGTAAAAAAAATGATGGTTCCATCCAACGCCCATGACAGTGAGGCTAGGGTACGACTTGAGGCTCCTAAATCGAACTCAAGAAAGGCCAGAGGAATTGTCATTGATCCGGAGACGGGGGAACAGTACCACATTCAGTATTCAACATCTTCCCCCCGACCAGGAAGGAATGGTGTTGAGTTTTTTTACCCTGGCAACAACGTAACTATTTCAGACGGGATGACCATCCAGTCTGGACAGAAGGACTTGTTGTTTTATGTCCACTACTTGTGTCCCGTTATCAAGGGGAACAAGTGTCGCTTCCGTTCTTCTGACCCGTGGTATGAGTACTACCAGCCAGAGGTAGAGGCTGCGGTTAAGATCAAGCAGGCAAAAGAGCGTGTTGATCTTGAGAAGCTTATTTACTTTGACACCCCGTATGACGTCATCCTGAAGGCTATTGATGGATTGGCGATGAAACGCATGGGGAATGAGGAGCGAGATCGTGTGGCATTGCGAGATGCTATTTCTAAGGGTTCAGCCACGTTTAAATCGAACGCATTCAGCATTATAAACGCGTCCGTTCAGACTCAAAAGGAAAAAACACAAGAGTCAACGTCTGAGGAATCCGAGGGAGAACTAGTAAATCGTCTTTTGATGGAAAAAATTATCAAAAATGACGAAGGAAAGTGGTATCTTCGCGACAAAAGAGGTGATGGGGATAAGTGGTTGAAGAATCCGTTTTACGAGACACAAGGTCAAGTATCAGAGGCGTTCTTCGAGCTTGTTGATCACCTTAAAATAAATAGCGAATTGCTGAATAAACTTAGAAAACAATAAAAGATGTTAAGCACCGTATCTCTTACGTTTGAACTGTCGTACACCAACCCCATCACAGGGAATGTTGAGCCTCGCGGTATCGTAACGGACTCAACTGATTACTCTGGAATTGGTATTAATTTGTCGTCATTTTTGGCGAAGGGACTCGGTGTTATATCTTTTAACGGGGATATAATCGTCGACAAAAATTCTGTTGGCGACCCGATGATTGATCTTCAAAACTGGGAGTCTCTCCACCCTGGCGAGACCCCAGTTTTTATTTTCCCTCTTGTCCTTGACGGCAATGGGGAGCCAGCCAATGGAGTTTATTCCTTCCAATACTCTTTGAGACTTCTTTCAAACCCGCTGATCGGCGGTGTTGAAATCTTTGCTGAAATTCCTCCACACGAAGTTGAGACAGACGGCAGCGAGTGGCTCGTAAACTTCCTTGTGTCGGGCAACACTATAACCCTTGTTACAGGTTCTCCAAACTTAGTTGCTACTGTTGTTTCCGCCTCAGAGGGCGAGAACGGGGCGCTTATTGTCATTGAAGAGCAGCTTGATGCGGAAGCCCCTCACGAGGATATATCGTTTGACATAACGAATGTTCAGCTGAATAAATCATACGTGTTTAAGGGTTGTAAGAAAGCTACTGCAAATGTAGATTTTACATACGATTGCGAGTACGGCGATTCGGGCACATGGGCGGTGGCTAACACTACTCAACTTGGTTCTAACGACGTTGTATCGAGCCTAAACTGCACGATCACATACCCTGGTTGGACATTTTCGACACCAGGATTTACTCCGACCATCACAACCACATCTCTTCCATATCCAACACTTGAGACTCAAACTCCGTTGGCGACTGGAACGTACACCGTTTCTCTGACAGAGGTTATTGAGACTATTCAAACCGACGGTCTGATACTTCAGTACAGCACGTCTGTTACGAAGGAGTTTTCAGTAAGCTGTGCGGGAACACTGTGTGGACTTGTTCCATGCATTGAAAACCTGAGAAAGGCACACGAGTTGGAGCTCAAGTCTAATCGCGTATCTAAGTACCAAGTTTTTGTAGACAATGTTCTTCTGTACTATACAGAGGCTTTGAACTACAAGGCTTGCGGAGAGCTTGATAAGTACAAGGAGACCATCTCTTTGATAGAGTCTCAACTTGATGCGTCGGGCTGTGAGTGTGCTTGTTGTGATGATGAGACATACTACTGGGTGTCAAACAACAGCGGTCAGTCTGTTATCGATCAGCTTCTGGCTAACATACAGTACAAGCTGTTCGATGGAATCCCTGGTGCTACCGAGGATTCAACGGCTGGAAACCTTGTTGGGGCAATCAAACAGGACTACAACACTGGTATCGAGTATCGATGCATTGATAACACACCTGGAGCGGCTGTTTGGGTTCTGTATTACGACCCTAATGCAAATCCGGCTGCGGAAAACGTATCCTTTTCTGAAAACCCCAACATACCAGGAACCAATGTTCAGGACGTAATAGACAATACTATTGGGGCTACGCTGTACCTGCAGTCTTTGATAGACATAAACACGTCTCAGATAGCGTCTTTGATCACTGATGTTGGCAGTAAGGTGCAGAGTGTTACTGGAACTGTTGTTGATAATACCGATCCTCTCAACCCGATTATTCAGGCTCTGAACTCCGTGGCAACCGACAGCTCGCTTACAGGAAACGGAACCGTTGGGTCACCCCTAGCGGTTGTTCCAAAGTACTTGTCTGCCGTGTTCAGAATCACTCAAATAGGAAGTTCTGCTCCCACTTTGGACCAGACCCTGTACAATGACACCGGTCAATCGATTTCATTGGTGAGAAGTGCTCAAGGCGTTTACCGAGTTACAATCGGCGGCCTTGTTGGCCTAACTAAAACAGCGGTGTCCATCTCCAACGGATCCGTAAAGGGTCACGTGGCTATCGCTCCTGCTTCTGGATACGCAGTAATATCTACCGGCTCTTTTGCTGGGGTTGCTGCCGACAGTATTTTGGATGATGCTACCGTAGAGATCAAATTCTATCAATAATGGTAACCACTCTAGGTCAAATATATGATGAACTGCTTTTCCGTGCGGGTAAGGACCTTCGCGGTGGGTTCATCACTCCAGATGACTTCAATAGGGCTATCAAGGTGATAAGCCAAAGGTACCTGAACACGTTAGTGGACAACTTTGAGAAGAGCAGGGAAATATCAAGTGACCTTCAGCCGTTTATCAAAACACTTGGTTCTCCTCAGTACCCAGCCATGAGTTTCACGCCTGTGATGCCTGGCAACCACAAAAAGGGAGGGTACGCAGACATTCCTGAGGACATATGGTATGAGGCAGCATCAAGCTACCTTGAACTCATGAACGACGGGTGTTCTACCAGCGAGAACTACAGGTCTGTTGACTTTGTAAGTCAGCATGACTTTGATGCTAAGATGAGGAACTCCATTACAAGCCCAGTGGATAACCCGGGTGAGAATGACCCGATACTTGTTACAAGGAATAACAAGTACTTCTTGTACCCATTCTTAAACAGAATTTCGTTTACATACATTCGTAAACCGAACACTCCGTACTTTGACTATGATTTTATCAATGGGGTCGCTGTATATCTCCCGCCGGGATCAACTCACGTAAACAGTTCTGTTGAACCGCAGGGTTCCCCAAGCCTCAGCGTTGAGTTTGAGTACCCTGAGAGCACGGTCGATCACCTGACAGACATGATTAAAACCTATGTCGGTATCGGTAATGAGAATCAGTGGAATATTCAAACCCAAATGCCTAGCAAGGTATGATAACGAAGCGCCAAGCCATAGAGTTAGTTCAGCACAGACTCACGGGCGGAGATATCCCCGAGGATGTTCGCAGGCTGTATCCTAGATCAATAATAGCAAGGATCATAAACTTTGCCCTTTCTGATATTGTGACCAGGGATCCGTATGCGGCATCAGACATGGCTGTTCCGTATTCTTTTGACGTGAAGTCTGATGAGAGGGGGTACTACGTGGAGATGAATCCACAGCCCATGTCGGGTAGCTTTTCTATCTACACGGTTGAGGACCAGTCTGAGGCGGCAAGTGAATACCTTGTTCAAACGAAGGCGGAGTCATCGGCAATGAAGGTGTTAAGGGGGGCCAATAAAAGTGCTGCAGTTCTTTACAAGAACCTGCTCAGGTTCAACAAGAAGCCAACTGGTTCGGTTACGATCACTATGATCCCTAATATATATCAGATGGAAGACGACGATATACTTGTTATTCCATCGGATGTGAATGGAGCTGGTGAGCTTGCCTTCTTTCAAATGTGCTTGCAGGCGCTTTCAAGCCAAGGGTTCCAGGATGACCTTAACAACAACTCTATAGACATTCAAGCGTTATCAAAGGGTTGATAAAACTACACTTAGTCGATGACAATAAAGGATATAAAATACATTGCAACATCAGCCCTGTACAGGCTTGGCAAGAATCCTACTGGTCGTGATTTGAACTGGATGATTCAGGTTGCCATAGACTACATGAGTGAAAAATCGCCGCTTGACGGGTCTGTGAGCCTAAAAACGGTTTATGCAAAGATTGATACAGGGGCGAGGGTGTACACGCTCCCGCCAGACTGTATGCGCATCTCTAAGATAGGGCTCAAGTCTGGAAGGAGGATATGGACCCTGACGCCGGACACGTCACTGACATTCCCTGAGCCTGTGTTTACGTGCGAAAGCGACGCCACTGACCCCGTGATCATAGACGGCTACTATCCGTCGGGTTATTTTGGGTATTTTTACGGGTATCCAAACTACACAACTGGCGGGGGGAGGAATGAGAACTACTACAGGATTGATGGTAGGAACATTGTTTTTGACCACAACATACCCGATGGGCAGCTTGTTATTGAGTACTTTTCAAACGGCTCAAGCATTGATGAGAGGACATTGATTGATGCGGCATACGCTGAACCGTTTAGGCTTTATCTAATGAGTGAGTACTGTTTCCACAGGGGTAGTGCGGGTGATATGGCTAAGTACAAAGAGCTGCAAATGCAGTACGAGGCCGCCCAATGGAGTGCCAACCTTTTGGTGAAGGCTCCCAGGTTGTATGAAATGATTGACGCTTTGGCGCAGAGTTCAGAACTTAATCTTGGATAATGGATTTCAACGAAGAAATAATCTTTGCTGGGGGCATCAACACTGACGATGATCCACGATCAATCCCTAAGGGGGATTACCGCGACATGAGTTACTGCAGGCTTGGTCCGGTGACTGGTGAGGGAGTTGCTGTCATTACCTCGTGGGGCACGGTTAACATCTCCAACCCAGAGCTTGAGAGTAGGGATGTTGTTATAGGTGCCACTATATGGGAGAGAAATGGTGGAAATTCAAGGTCTATAGTTTACTTCGTGTGTGCCTACGATGGGGACCACGAGGTGTGGGTTTACGACATAAATTCGGAGGCACACTCGCTTGCTCTGCAAAGCCCTGAGCTGAACTTCTCTGTTAACTTCCCTGTTTTCCATGCAAATACGTTCGACGACATACTGAAGTTTACAGACGGCAGGTGGGATGATCAGATGTATGTTGATGGGGATCGGGTCTTTAATCCTCCGTACCAAATTAACTTGGAAAAGGCGTTGTCAGGGTTTTATACTGGCGTAACGCTTAGGACGATTGATGCAATTAAATGGCCTCCGAACCCGCCCTATACGCAGTACATTACCGATGTAGACAGGAACGACAACAAGATATCTAAGAAGCTTTTCAAGTTCTGCATTCAGTACATTTACGAGAACAACGAGGTTAGTTCATGGTCGATGTACAGTAACCTGCCGTTGCCTGACCAGTCGGAGTTCGTTACAGGGTCAAACTGGCTTCGTACTAACTACGATAACGGGATTGCTATTACATTCGAAACAGGCCCCAAAGAGATTATAGGCTTTAACATAGCTGTTCAGCAGTTTGACGAAAGCACCGGTGGCGCCGAGGGGCCGTTTTCTGTTTTTGCTGAATTCAATAAGGAGAGGGATGGGATTTCAGACAACGAGAATTACACGGTCAATTTCTACGGAAACGTATCCACCAAAGTTGCCGTTGATTTCCAGAAAAATTATGACCGCCTTCCTATTTCGGCTCGTTGCCAAGAGTACCTTCCGACGAGTCAGGTAGCGTATATAAATTTCAGAGAGGGTTTCGATAAGATCGCAATTGATTCTCAGTCCGATTATATCATCAGGGAGGTTCAGTGGTCTGCGTTTGCGAATGTTTGGTTTACGGCTAGATGGGACGGCCCCGGTGGTGGGAACCTGGATACCGGCGTCGATGCGTGGAATGTCACGACCGAATTCCCCTACAGCGCAGGCATGGTCATAACACTCAACGGGCCGACGAGCATCCCTATTCTTCTGAGCTACATTGTGACTCAGCAGGACATTGATGCAGCACTCGCTCTCCCGACGATTACCGATCGGAATGAGTACATGATTCAGTTGATCGGCGACTCGTTCATGGCTTCTCTTGGTCAGCCCGCCGGGACGGTATCTCTTGTTGGAACTATTTTCAGATACTCTTTCACCCCGATCGCGAGCGACATCAACACGACTCAAAGCAAGCTGACCCGCCTCAATGACGCCCGGACATCCCTAAAGTCTGGTGCCACTCACCAGTTTGGGATAGTTTACGGGGACAGGGCTTTCAGGGACGGCACCGTTTATACTTCGGATCAGATGAATCTGTTTGTTCCGTTCTTTTACGACATCGACAGATCGTCTTTGTCCAAAGAATGGAACCCTTTTACTATTAATCCGAAAATCACCATCGGGCATGCACCTCCGGTCTGGGCCGACAGGTACTGGATTGTAGCGAAGCCGGCTACCGAGATATTGAGTTTTGGTCAGTACATGGTTTCGGTTGAAAACATATACGCAAACAGTGCTATAGTTTTAGATTCTGCAAGTCAAGACACTCGTTACAAGATAACGCTTGACAACAAGTACACTAACGTTTATAACATTGGGGCGACCATAAATCACGTTCCTCAGAAGGGTGATAAGCTAAGGTTTGTTAGAAGACGTTCCCCAGAGAGTTGGGATAACTTCAGTAACACCCTTGGCGGGTATGCGGAGTATGTTGAGGTGGATGTTTTGGATTACCTTCCCACTGACGGGGAGGGCGGAAGGCCAGTTGTTTATACTAGCCTGTTTAACATAAACCTGATTGAGAACTTTGACAGTATCGATAACCCGGGCGGATACATTGTTGAGATATACACTCCTCGTCCGTTTGTTGACGATGACGGAGGCCTGTTTATTTCGGCTTGGAAGGACGTGACCGGTTCTATATCGGTTATTGACGCGCATACTCCAGACAGGAGACATGGTGCGCCATACGATTACACCGCTCAGTGCGTCGAGATAGCTCCTTTCAGCTACATATTTTCCATGACCAGTGATCGCACTAATTTGGTCGGGCAGTCCTTTAATCTCGTTCTTTATTACAACGACGGATCTGTCGAAACAGTTAATTCCGAAGAGATTATCGATGCTGAATACCGCGTAGAGGACAATATAACCTACATCACGTTTCTTAATCAGGATCCTCTCGATACCATTTCCTACATAACGCTGTCTTATAGCTCTTCTCAACAGGTGGGTGTTATTGCTTCTCCGGCCTACATCTACCCGTCATACGGAGACGTATACCTCAGGATGAGAAATTTTTGCACGGGGTATGCAGGCGGGGCGGGGATGTACTACTACTACATCGAGGACCCGCATTATTCCGACTACTGGCTGAGTGATGTTCACAATACCGGAAGAACAAGAATCGAATCTCCGACATTTAAGATGACGCACCGTAAGGCTGACGCCATCCACTCGAATCCTTACGGCGGCCCGAACAGCACTATTAACGGGACGTCGACCTTTGTGCTTGACAACTCGAACATCATTCAGATGAACCCCTTTCACGGGGAGGTGACTCGAGCAATTATGGCTGGCAGGGAGGGTAAGACTCTGAAGTGCCTTCAGCCGTTTAAAGAGAACTCGGTGTACATTCAGTTCTACCCCAACGAGGTTGGATCGGATAGCTCTGTGAGGGTAAGCAAGGCCACGTTCGCTTCTTGGTTTGACTACAAGTCAAGGTTTGGAACCACGGCCCCTGGCTCTGTTGCGCTGCTCCCAAACGGCTCTATAGCGTACTTTGACCCGAACTCTGGGGTGTTTATCCTGTCTGACACCAACGGTCAGAACGTGATCAGTGAGATAGACCCTGCAAGCGGAAACGACTTTAAGTTCAAAACCGAGACCAAGCGGATTGCTACAGAGTACTCAAAAACGTCTGCATCTGACTGCCGTTCGTACGTGAACGAGCTTATGGGGGAGGTGGGATTTGCTTTTAAGCTGGTGAAGGACGACTCTGATTATTCTGGCGACATAGTGTTCGCCAACGAGGGCGCTTCGGTTTTCCTTGCCTCTGGAACATATGCTGAACTCGCCGGGTTTGTTGGTCGCCAAATAACGTTTTACATACCAGTAGACGATCCTTTGGCTCCGCTTGTGACATTCACCACGTACATAGAGTTCGTCGAGGAGCCGGGCCTTATCGCACTGGGTATCGCAATATACATTCGGGATCAATTCCCTGTAGGGAACAATGTTGGTCAGGCAACGTATTACATTCACCCGGAAACAGAGGTGAAGCACGTTGTTTTCGATTACTTAAAAATGAGGTGGAGATCAACATACTACTACCCGTTCATGCACTTTGTCAACTACGGACAGCTTCTGTTTGGGTGGGGGGACGAGTCGGAATTCTTTAAACACAATCAGAGGGATTCTTTCACGTTCCACGATACCGAGTTTATTCAAAAGATAGCGTTTGTCTCCAACGAAGACCCGCTAAATGTAAAGAGGTATCAAAACTTTACTCAGCGCTCATCAAAGCCGTTTTTGGTTGAGGCAAGTTCAGAACCAAACCTCAGCTACACTAGCGGAATGTACACCTCCGTCCCAACATCAGAGATGGGGGTTTATGAGGGGTATGTAAGGGGTTACTACAAGAAGAACTTGTACGACCCCAAGTTTTTGAATTCAGCAGTCCCATCAACGTCTTTTGTTGGTATCGATCCCGACACGGGGGACCTCATCACGGGGTGGAATGTTGATGGTGATTACACGGGATTGCTTGGTGTGAATGTGGTGGTTGTTCAGGTTAACGGCAACTTTTTAGGGACGGTAACGTCTGCCGTTTACAACAGCATTACAAACACAACGTTTATAGAGACTAGCTACGGGAACCCTGTAGAAACAGGGGTTTCAGGGTACTTGTACTCCGCCGATAAGGCCATGGCTGCTGGTGAAGACATGAGGTCGTACTACCTTACCCACGTGTTGAGTTATGACCCACTTTCAAACCAGAGCGGGGCACAAATATTCAATGTTGGAATTAAGGGGATACTTTCATAAATTTGCCTACGATGAAGAGTAGCGTCAAAATAAGGTCTATTCTTGCCGCTTTTAAGGGGGACAAGGAGATAGAGCTTTATTGCGACCCAAGTAACCCTGATAAAACGGATTCAGGAGTGGCTGTAGACACCTACAAGAAAATTATGGATTGGGAGTCTGTTAGCGAGGACGGGGTTTTTAAAGACGTGGTTGTTGACGATAGAGTTGTTGGATTCATTTACACCATACCGGGGAGACTCGTGAGTTTTGGTGTAAACCCAAACTACAGGGTAAAGACTGTTCTCAAGCAGGTGTTTGAGTCCGTTGTTGATACCGTTGGCCCCGAGTTTGAGTGCTCGATGTGGTCTCGTAACGAAAGGGGTATAAAGTGGCTGCAGCGCTGTGGGATGAGTGTAGTTTACTCTGATGAAGAAATAACAAATTTAATCTACAAGGAATGCCGATAACAGCAAGTATTATAGCAGGGGGCATTGCAGCGGGTAAGGGGATTCAGTCCCTTATTCGTGCGAACCGTGCCAAGAAGGAGATAGAGGGCCTACAGAAGGGGCTCAAGGACCCCCGTTTTGAGATGCCTAAAGAGATGATGCAGGCCTACGATGCTGCAAAGGCAATGCCTGTTTCAAGGAATATGCCGGGCTACGGCGCCATGCAGAACCTTATGGGGGTTCAGCAGGCCTCCGCCCTTGGGGATATTTCTAAGTACGGTACGGGTCTTGATGCCGTTGCCGCCCTTACAAACCTCGGGACTCAGGGTATGGCTCAGCAGCAGCAGATTGGTATTGAGAATGCGCAGAACTATCAATCCCAATTAGAGAACAGGCGGGCGAATATGGCGAATATGGCCTCTCAACTCGGCGAGTACAGGCAGATGGAGTACGAGCAAAACGTCTTGAACCCCTTCTTGAGAACCAGTGCAGCTATTTCTGCGTTAAGACAAAAGAGGTATCAGGAGTCGAACTTGGCTTTCGATGCTTTTGCGAATGTCGCAAGGGCTGGGGGCGGCATGATGGGGGGAATCGGGGGCAAAACCACGACAACTACGGGGAATACAGGCGAATTTGGTGAAACAGGAATAGATACAATTGAACCAATGCTTTACGGATAATGGCAGTACCAAGTGCAGCAATAGTATACACAGGCGAGTCTGGTCAAATGGATGGATCAGGCAAAGGGGCTGCGTTCTTTGAACGTGGGGAGGCCTTAAACATAGCCGAGTCGGAGCTTGAAAGGGCTCGTGAATTAGCCAAGGAGGAGGAGGATAACAAGAAGGAGGCTAAGAGGCAGTGGCTCGACACAATACTTGCCCCCGAAGACCTTTGGCATGATGGGGAGGAGGAGGAGCTCAATGGTCTTATCTCTCAGTACGACGACCTCGTTACGGGTTACATCAACTCTGGAACGGCGATGGAAGACCTTACCCCCGACCAAATAAAGGAGAAGAAGGCCCTTGAGAGGAAGATAGAAACCGCCCGTAAGCAGTCCGAGCAAAACAGGGCCTTCTACGACAATATTATGGGTCAGTACCAAAAGGATCCTGAGGGGTTGGTTTACGATAAGGAAAAGGCCCTTGCCCAGATTGAAGCATTTAAGAGTGCCGGTACAATAGAGGAGAGGAATAGACTTGCTAGACAGGGTGCCGAACTACCTAAGGTTTATGACTTGACGGGAGTGGTTGATGAGATTGCCAAGACGGTTCCGGAAACTGATCTGCCCAAGAACATGGTGGGTAAGGATAGAACCGCATTCGAGTCAAGACTCGACGCGTACCTGCTGAAGAGCCCTGAGGGTAAGGCTGTAGCAAATCAAATGGGGGGTTACGAGGACGCAAAAGAAGAAATCCTTAAGCAGTTTGACCAGTACTACAAGCCCAAAAAGAAGGAGGTTAAGTACACGGGGGGAGTAACAAGTAGGAAAGAGGAAAAGCCAGACTTTTCTTTTGACTTTAATGCGGGTCAGGGACAGTACAAGGGGGTTAACTTCAGGGCTGCTCACACACCAAACCAGCCGGATCAAACAGATCTTTTTTACACGTCTGGATACAACACGATTGCCCTTGATCCTAAAACCGTTGATTTGTATGACAGCGATGGTAACTTAAGAAGAGTAAGCGTTAAAGAGGTTTATCAAGGGCCGAACGGGACTGTAATTCGTGGTGTGGTTGATACAGGAAGAGGCTATGTTGAATCGGTTTGGATTGACTACTCAGATGTAAGGAATAGGAACGCGTTTTTAGGGGAGTACGGGGCTGATGCAAATGACATATTTAACAATATTCGCGGGGGTGGCAGCGCTAATCAAAGCACGGACAACTCAGGCGTTACCTGGTTGAAACCCGATTAAGCACATGGCAAAGAATAAAGTGCAGTAACAACAATTACAAGACAAAAATATAAATGGCAATACCAGTAAGCAAGAAGTATTACGAATATCTGAAGTCGAAAAACCTTGACGTACCACCAACGTACGAATCGTTTCAGAAAACACTTTCCAATCAGGAGAGTGCAAGGAAATATTTTTCATACCTTCAGTCCAAAAAATCTCAGGGAATAGATGTCCCCGAATCGTTTGAATCGTTTTACAAAACGCTTTCGCTAAAGGGGGCGCAACCGGAAGATGGCGCGGCTTCTGGGCAAGAATCAAACGCGCCACAAGGGCAGCAGCCACAGCCTTCCGCTCCGAGTTTTGGGCAGGGCATTGTCGATAGGATGAAGCAGTCTCAAATTCAGGTTCCGCTTAAAACTGATTTGCAAAAGAAGCAAGAGATAAAGCGTCCATTTGAAGACATAACCTACAAAAAAGAAGAACTGCCATCCGAGACAACTCAAGCGCTTGTCCCTGAGCAAACCTCCTTTGAAATAAGTCAAGCAAACAAGGCTCAGTCGCAAATTCGGCAGGGCAAACTGCCGTCGAATCCAAAGTACGTAAACGAGCAGGTTGTTCAAGAGGTTGAGGACATTAGAAAGGAGAAGGGTATGCCAACTCTTGAGGAATCAGCCAGAAGGACGATGAGAAGGGCGGAGTTAAGCGATGCTATTTCCCCATTTGAGGATGAGTTGAAGGACTACATGGCCTATTCTGGGGATGATACGTTAACTGACGATGACTATACAATTGCATCCAATAAGGACATTGCTGATTTGTACCAAGAGTCAGAGGACCAGCCCGTTTCTACCATATTTCTCGAAACAACTGAGGAGGGCAAAAAGAACAGGGAAAAGAAGGATTTAGTTTTTAAAAACGTAATGGATTCTTATTGGAGGTACATGTCCAAAAAGTATCCAGACGGGTATAGCTCCAACAAACAAAGGTACGACGAGATTAAAAAAAGAATATCGGATAAAGAGGGTGTTTCTAAGGGGGATGAGCAGTTTGTTTTATCTATAGAAGACAGGGCAAAGGGGCTGTTTAATGCCAAGAGGGCAGAACAGGCTATGGCTATTGAAAACAGGATTGTGGAGAACTCAAACCTTGTTGGCAGTGTAGATATTCAGAAGTACCAAGAACAAACAGGCGATATTTTTAAGCAGGCCGAGGTGTTGAACACTCAGTTGCAGAAGGGAGAAATAGCCCGTGAGTTCTATGACTCTCAAATGGAGTCTTTAAAACAAAAAGAAAAAAGTATATCTACTCGACTTGGCATAACTGAAGATGTCAAGAAAAGGGTAAACCAACTTCAGCAGGACTATAACATCTATGGCAAGGTCTTGATGGGCATGTCGGCTTCTGGTCAGGCGTTTGCTGACGAGTTTGAGAAGTATTCGGGCATAAAGGAGGAGTTTGAACAGAAGAAGCGCAATGAAGAAATTGCAAAGAAGTTTTGGTCAACGGATTTTGGGGTGATTGAAGCTCCTATGAAAACATGGGGGGCTGCGTATGAATTTATGAGGTCGGCAGGTGCTGCGGGAATGAGTATGGCCATATCTTCAGCGGCATCACTTGTTAGGATGGGGGCTCAAGTTGGGCCGGCAAAGTTTTTAACAAGCGATGACAAGTACGACATCTCGGACAGGCTGTTTGATAAAATTATGGGGCTTAACGCCAACCTTATAGCTGAATCGTTCGAGCCAGAGACTAACTCTGTTGTTCAGAAGCTGTCAAGCATGGCCGGTAGTGGTTTTGGATCGATGGCTATGTTTATGATGGGGGGAGAAGCTGCGGCAGCGGCAAAAGCCCCTGCTTGGCTTGGAACATTTATCCCCGGGTTTTTATCTGCTGAGGCGGACTACTATAATGAACTGATTCAAACGGGCAAGTACAGTTCGTCTGAAGCTTCTGTAGTGTCCTCTGCGTTGGCAATTCCGCAGGCCACAATAGAACTTGCTGTCCCAGATAATTTGTTTAAGACGCAGGCAAGGGCCTCTATTCGTCAGGCCATAAGGGGCAACGGCCCGCTTGGAAAGGCCGTGTTTGAATCGCTTGGGGCGTACACAAGGGATGCCTTTATTAAGGAGGGACTTCTTGAAGAAGGGGGTGCTTACATCCTTGATAACATATCGAAGCGGGCTGCTAACGCTATCGGTCAATCGAAGTACTTTGACACACAGTTTAATAACGAAGAATTTGTAAATAGCGTTCTTGGGGGAGCCATCGTAAAGGGTGGCGTTGACTTCATAAAGGGTCCTCAAAAGAAGTCCCAAACAAGGGAGTCTGTAGAGTATGAAATAGCTGAAAGGGGACAAAAAATAATTGATTCTCACACATCAGAGAGCACTGTGGGTCAGTTAAAAGAGACGCTCAAAAAGCCGATGGAGACTCTGGAGTCTTTAAGGGTTCACCCTAATTGGGATTCCCTTGATGACACGAAAAAGGCTCACGTCTTTTCGATCAGTCAAGACATCAAAACGCTTGAAGATTCAGACGTGCAGGATCCTGTAACCGAGGCTCAAATTCAAAGACTCAAAAGTGAAAGGGAGCAAATTTTAAACCTTGGCACAAACGGGATTGATGCAAGAACGGTGGGTGTTTCTACGGCCCCTCAACGAGTTATGGTGGATGGGCAACAGGCGAATTTCTTCATAAACGAAGATGGGGATTACGAGCTTGAGTACAACAACGGGAAAAGTGTTGTAATCGAGAAGGGCGAAGGCGCGGCTGAAAAAATTCGCTCAATGGGGATTAAGACAGACACTGGAGACGTTGGGGAGATGGTAAAAGAAAACCAGAACACCCTCATCACTCCATCCCTTGAAAAGGGGGCAACAGTAGACTACAATGGTAAAAACGCTGTAGTCAATAGCTATAAAGAAAAGGGCGGCAAGGTTGTGTATCTTAATATAACAACTGAAGACGGCAAAAATCTTCAAATAAGAGATGGTGCACAGGGTCCTGGGCAACAGCTGTTGAATAATCTAAACAATCTCCCTTATGATCAAGAAAACCAAACAAGGGTATCAGGTGAAGTCGGAGTCGGGCAAGAACCTGTCACAACCCAACCTATCGAAACAACAAGCGGTGAAGCGCCTGCAACAAGTGGAGTTCTTCAAACATCAGACGAAGCCGCGCAAAGGGTAAACGATATATTGAGTGATATTTATTTCAATGTTCCCGGCGGACGAAGTGGCGGATTGTTGGATGAAGGATTTGGGAATGCCCCAGCAGCTCTCGATAGAGCGAATGCGGAAGGCGGAAATCAATATTCGGCTCATGGAATGGGGAAAACAACTATTGGTAAAGCATTTAGTGATTTATTCAATCTTTTAACCAAAGGGATAGACCCGACTAGAGGTGGAGGAAGGCTTTACACGGCTCCGTTATCAGGGGGTCAACAAGGGGCGGGAGCCGGAACCGGAACAGCTTCTGGAAACGCATATATGGATGGACCATTTACTCTTGTTGCAAATAGAGGTGTTGGATCGATAACCGACGTGTCTCAAATAGGCGGAATCATCGTAAATGACGGTCTTGTAAATGCAAGGCCCGAATTGCTTGACGCTCTAAGACAGGCGTTTCCTGATATTGTATTTGAATCTACATCAAACGCTGACCTGCTTGTTAGGCAATTAAATGCAAGAAGCGAAAGTCAACAAGCCGCTCAAACAGAAGCCGCTCCTCAAGCACAAGAAGAAATAGACTCTGTAAGACAGCGGATAAATGCAATTGAAGCCGCAAGAAGAGAGGGCAGAATCCTTGAAGATGAAAAGCCTAATGAATTAAAGGAACTTAAGGCAAGGGAAAAAGAATTATTGTCCCAAGAGACCAAACCGTCTGGACAAAAATTAACCGTTGGAAGCAAAATTCAATGGGACGTATTCGGCAATGAATCAATGAATGAATGGACTGTTGCTGAAGAAACTACAACTAGAGGCGGACAACCAGCGGTAAGGCTTACTCGGTTTATAGAACAGGGCGTTGCCGAAGGCGGCGGAATTGCGGGGTACACGCAAGAACACGTTGTACCAATCGTTGACTTGCAAGCCAAGCCAACCACCGAAAAGGCAACCGAAGGAACCAAGCCCGAACCTCAAAAGAAACAGCCACTCAGAAAACGCGTTGCATCACTGTTTGAAACATCCGAAGGGGAGAAGTCAGCAGAGAAGGTTGGTGAGTTCTTAAAGGATGCCAACATCGATGTAGAAGTACTGGACCCAAAAGATTTTGAGGAAAAGGGTTCACAAAGAAACTTCGAGGGAGATGCTGATGGTGTATTCTTAGTTGATAACAACACAGGCAAAATCTACCTGAACAGGGAGAAGATAAAGACCGCCGAAGGGAAGGTCATCGCGTTCCACGAGGGTATCCACCCGGTTATCAACATCATCCGCAACACTAATCCAAAGCAGTACCAGGCGATCGTCCAAGGATTGAAGGCAGAGGCTGCAAAAAATAGCGCTGTGGCTCAGGCCGCTGCCGATGTTGCTGCTTCTGAATACTACCAGGAGCAGGGTCCTTTGGCTATTGAAGACGAGACCGTTGTAGAAACCATGGCTCGTGTGGCTGCTGGAGATATTGACATCGACACGTTCGAGCCTACGTTCCGTGAGAAGTTCATCGACTTCATGAATAAGTTGGCTAAGATGCTTGGCCTAGGCCCTATCGCGGTAAACTCTCCACGAGTTGAGGTGAAGCGTTTGGCTGATCAGCTTAGCAAGGCGTTGAATGAGGGCGGTAAGATTAGCGATATTGTAGGGAAAAAGAATGTGGGTAAATTCCAGAACACTATTAGTGATGGACAATATTCTATAGATGCTAGAATAGCAGATAAAGGAGTTCAAGTTCCTCGAAGTGAAAAATTGCCATTGAAAATTGTGGCAAGCAAAGAGGAAGATGTTATGCGTAGGATAAATGAATTGTTAGACAAATATCCAAACGCATTAACTGATAAAGAGCAATGGAAAGAGTTGATGTCAAGAGTTTTCCCTATAACTGTTGATGGGGAAGTGTTTATACCAGCATTTCCAGAAGGACTCGCTAGAATGGCAGGAAGTGTGCAAGAGACTTTAAAAGAGATAAATAAAGTAAGCGACGAACAAAGAAAACTCGCTTCAGAAGGTTTGAAAAAAACCAAGGAGATTGGCGAGTTGTACAAGCAAGGAAAAATGGACGAGGTTGATACCGGTCTTTATTTCTTGTGGAATATCATGTCAATAGGTATAAGTCCATATCCTCAAGAATCTGGATTTCTTCAGGCTGTTAATGGTGGTGTAGACAAGTATATAAAACTTGCAGCTGCGGGTAAATTTAATGAAAACACTCTTAAAGAATACTTGAATTGGGTAGACGGAGTGCTTCCTAAAGGAACTCCTGGAGCCGGCTCAAAATCTAACTTAAATTCATTTGGTAAAAGTTTCTTATCAAAGGCGGCACAAGAAATTGAAAGTGGAGAATTTGAAGGGAAAACAAAACTGCAAGCTCTTCATGAAATTCTTTCTGATAGAAAAACACCAACCAACGAACTTAGAAGAAAATGGCAAGCAAATATGTCTGCCATGCAATTCAATAATAAGATTTTTGACTTTATCTTGCTTACTACTGGTCGTAGTGATTTGTTTGTTACAGACAGAGTTAGGGTAGATCACTTCTGGGACGGAAATAACTTTAAGAAGAAGCGTGGTTTAAAGGAGTCAACCTCTTTGTATGACGGAAGCGACTTGACGTATGGTGCAGCAGCAGGTGCTGGATTTACTAAGATATTATCAGATGTGCCTGGATTAGTGTTTAATGAATTGGCAAACAGAACTATGACGCCCATAGTTGAAAAGGCTTACAAACAGATAGGAGTAAAAGATTATCCTGAAGTAGGCAGATTTCACTGGGAAACATGGGTAGCTGCTAGTTCTCAGGAAGTTTCTCACGGATCTATTGATGCTATTGTACAAAGAAAAGAGAAAGGAGAGATACAAGATGCCGGTATTCGTCAAGGTAAATATGGCGCATGGGATTTTAATTTTGCGTACAAGAAAAGAGCGGGGAAAGATTTCGTTTATGAATTTGTAGACAATGACGGCAACACTTATGTGTTTGATAAGATTAATGATATTCAAGACGAGATAGAGAAACAAAAGAAAAAAACATACGAAACAAATAATAGATTTTTATTACCAGATGAAAAAGGAAACATATCAAGGCCAACAAAAGGCTTATCGACCGCTTGGTACGATACAGAACTCGTCGATGCAGAAAAATATTTCGAATTCCTCAGAAGCAAAGCAAAGGAAATCATTCCAGCACCTGATGTCGTTGAAGATCAAGGCGTCGTAATTGAAAAGCCGAAATCTGAAAAGATTTCTAAGGGAAAGAAACCGACTGGCCAGCCATCCAAAGGCATCAAACGCGGATCATACATCCCCAAAACACAACCACTAGCCGGCGCTCCAACCCCTCAAGGAGCGACCGGACCTATAGAAGAGCTTGTTAATGTGGCTGAGAGTTATGCTAAAAAGTTTAACATCCCTTACACCCGCCAGGCGGAATATGTTCCGATAGACGAAGATTTTTCAAAAGAACTTGCTGATGCCTACGAGGCGATGAAGCACGACCCAAGCAACCCAAAGGTTAAAGAGAGTTATGAGGATTTGATTCGTCAAACAAAGGATCAGTACGATGCCCTTGTGGATGCTGGATATGAGTTTACATTTTTTGACAGCAAAACCGATCCGTACAAGGGTAATCCGGTAGACGCAATGCGTGACCTGAGGGCCAATAAGAAAATGGCTGTTTATGGAACGTATGATGGATACGGAACTGGAAGTGAGTTAAATATTGGTCTTAAAGATCCAGCAGGAGGGCCAGACTTAAAGGTGAGTGACGTATTAAAGGCTGTTAAGGATGCTGGAGGAGAGGTTGTAAACAGCTCTGTTTACGAATCAAATACAGAGCCTACCTTAGTTGTTAAACTTAAAACAAAACTTGACGATAAGTCGGCAGACAAATTATCAAGCGATCTTGGTCAGGAGTCTATTGCCCAAAGGTTTGATGACGAAACAGGAAAACTTTATGGCCCTCAGGCCGAAAAGTGGGGTGACTTCAATCCTGAGTTTTTTGTAACACTGGACGGAAGAAGGGCTTCCGACACCTCAAATCCTATGCTTGCTGATACTGGACTTCAATGGCCTGATCAAAACGGGGTGATGCACAAGGTTACGGCTAATGACTTGTTCCGCGCAGTACACGACGCGTTTGGTCATGGATTAGAAGGGGCTGGGTTTAGAGCGAGGGGGGAGGAGAATGCATGGCAAGGTCATGTGCGTTTGTTTGTTGGTCCGGCCGTTGGAGCCATAACCACCGAAACTCGCGGTCAGAATAGTTGGTTGAACTACGGTCCTTATGGAGAAAAGAACAGGAAGGCCAAATTAGAGGACACTGTTTTTGCAGAACAGAAAACAGGGCTGATGCCTGAGTGGACGTGGACAGAAAATGTGGCTCCCGCTATGGATGAAGCTCCGCCAGAAACTGGCAAGCCAACCGCCCAACAATCCACCAAGATCCCCCGCACCCAGGCACAGGTTCGTGAGGCCGCTGAAAACGCAATAGACGCGGTAGAAGAAGCGATTGCTGACGGCATGAGTCCACAGCAGGCCATTGATGAAAACATCTCAAACCAGGAATGGTACGGTGATTTGAGTGCTGCCCAGAAGGAACAGCTGAATGAAATACTTCAAGACGAGTTCGGGGCCACTGCAAGTGAACCTAAACTACAGAACAACGCCCAGCGCGTAGCTGACCTGTGGGAGAAGGGTGGAAAAGAAGCCAAGGCAGAGATCAAGAACATTTTGGAGACTGACCCTGAACTTTCGTACATTTACAACAATTTCCCGAAGATAACTAAGCAGTTAGAAGAGCAGGGATTGTTGACTAAAACAGAGAATTGTCCATGATGACACCTAATAAACTCGATAAGAAAGCCGTTGACCTACTCATCCCGCGAATGAAGGATGAGTACAACGCATTTTACTTCTACCGTGCCGCCAGTAACTGGTGTCAGGGTGTTGGATTCTTCCAAGCCGCCAAGTTCTTTGCTGCCGAGTCGCAGGATGAGCTTGAACACGCAAAGAAGATTGAGGATTATATCACCGACTGGAATGTAATCCCAGAACTACCCACCGTGGCTCGTCCACAGCTTGAGTTCTCCAGCATCGTAGAGGTTTTGGAAGAGGCTTACAAGATCGAGTACGACTTGTACGAGGCTTACGAGGAGACTTCGAAGAAACTTTTCGAGATTGACCTGTGCGTGTTTGACTTTTTACAACCACTGCGGTTGATACAGAACAAGTCTGTTGCTGAGTACAGCGACAAACTAAACCTGCTCGAAGGAGTAGAGGGTACTGACAAGTTCAAAGCACTGTTATTGGAAGAAAAGTTATTCCCCGTAAATGGCTAATCCCTGTAAAATAACCTTTAAGAAGACCAAGGACGGAAAGGCGAAGGAGTACACCTACGCTGAGTTCATGACTGCCCTGCAAGATGGATTGTTCCAAGAGCTTGTGGATGGCGGACTTTTGAATGCGAATAAGATTCCAGGAGAAAATCCGTTTGCGGCAGCTGCTCCAAAGGAACAGAAGGGTCCGTCGGTAAAGGAAAGGAAGACCATAACCACAATCAAGAATAATCCGGACATCTCTGACAAGGTAAAGAATGCGTTTTCATCTGATCGCATCAACTACAATCAGTTGCCTAACGATGTTTCTGTAGCAGAGGCCAACGCGATTATCGAATCACTTGGTATGGAAGAGGCAGATAAATTGGCCAAGACTGGAAACAAGGATATGCCATCCGCGTTTAGAATTACCCTCGCTCAGATATTGATTAAGAAATACAACCAGGCGGGGGAATACGGAAAGGCTGTAGATGTTGCTCAAGACATCGCTGAACTTGCTACCGATTACGGTCAGGCGATTCAGGCTCTTTCTCTGTTCGCAAGACTTACTCCAGAAGGGGCATTGCTTGCAGCTACCCGCATGGTAAAGAAGAATAAGGACAGGGCGGTAAGCAAACATAAATCGAAGGCGACAGAGGTTAAAAACACGATCAACAAGATTAACAAGGAGACCGCTAAACAAGTGGCTCAAGTGGCTCAAGCCGAGATGGAAAGGACCACAGCTAGTGTTAAGATGGTTGATCGTCCCAAGACTTATGGTAAAAAGAACAAACTAGTAACCTTAGAAAGATACGAGAAGGCTCGTGCCGCCCTAAAGGGTAAGATGTTCAGTGCGGTTGTTCCCCCTCCCGAACTCATTGAAATCGCTATGTTTCATATTGAGGCTGGGGCAAGGAATTTTGCCGACTTTGTGAAGCGAATGAAGGAGGATTTTGGAGAAAGGGCTAATGATTATTTACAGCCGGCTTATGATGAGGCGGTTTCAAGGCTTGATGCTTCTGAAAAGCAAAAGGCGATTACGTCTTCGGTGAATAAGTTTGGGAGATTGATCTCCGAGCAGTTGCCCCGTCAAGCAGATCGCAGGAGTAAGGTTGAAAAACTTCAAGAACTTGCCGATCAAATTGATGCGGAAACGGGGAACGATGCGTTCAACCAGATTCTTAATGATTACAAGGCCATCCTAGCCCAAGAGCAGGCGGATAACGATGCTGTAAAGGCTCAGAAGAAACTAGACAAACTCGTTGCCTTCATGGGGACTGAGGCTGGAATCAGAAAGGGACTCAAGGAAATGAATGTGAGAATAGGTGACTTGATTAAGCAGCACTATTCTGAGGTTGATGCGACAAAGGAAGACCTTATCAACAAACTCGTAAATGAGGCTGGATTGACTGGTGTTGAGGCCGATAACTTAGCTAACAAAATTCAGTCTGAGTTTGAGACCCTTGTTGCAGATAAAAAGAGAAAGGCCATCGAGAGATTAATGCCGAAAGGTCCACGCACAACTGCTCGTAAGGAGGCATTTGAAAAACTCGTAGAGGCATCCAACATTGGGGCCGTAGACGAGGCGATGGTTAATGACGCAATAGCTGAGGCTCTTGGGGTTCCGTCAAGCCTAACGCCTGAACAGGCGGCTAAGATTACTGAACTGGCCAACGCGGTTCAAGAGGCAAAGACTGAGCGTGAAGAGCTACGTGCAATACAGAATTTACTATCTTATCAGCAGAACATTAATGGCATTTCTTGGTTTGAAGTAACTCAAGCCGTGTGGATGGCCAATATGTTGTCTGGATGGAAGACACAGACCATCAACATGATAGCCAACCTTTACAACACTGGAGCCCTGTTTGCTAATGCCGCCCTTCAGCGCAGCACAAGCAGAAGGTTATTAGTAAAGGGTTTGGCAGTTGGATGGAAACGCGGATTTTTTGAGGGTCTTGACAGCCTAAAAACGGGATACAGCCCGATTCGAGATAAGTCAGAAATCCCAAACATACTTGAGCGCGTAACATTTAAGGGCGGAAAGTTTAATCCAGTTAACTACGCCAAGTATGTTCGACGTCTTATGACGGCTGTTGATGTTTTATCCTTTGAGGGATTACGCCAGATGCGTTCATTCCAGATGGCGTACAAGAAGGCGGCTGCTGAAAACGAAGGATTTTCCAGCAAAGAATTAAGAGACAAAGCTCTTGAGATATTAAACAGGAAAGATGAGACATTGAATGCCGCAATTGATCAGGCAAAAGATGAAAGGGCAGTAAAAGAGGCGTTGCTCAAGGATGATTTTGAGGATGGAAAAATTACTAAGGAAGAGTTCATGAAGCAGATGGACTTTGCTAAAACTGACGAACGATTCCGAATCCACGAATTGATTGAAGAAAAACGTGATAGTGATATAATGATTGAGGCAAAGGATTACGCTGCTCGCGGTACGTTCAATCACCCGCCAAACGGATTGCTTGGTCTTCTTTCTCAATACATGAACTCCGCGAAGAGGGAATGGCCAGCGTTGAATTTTGTAGTGCCATTCGTAAACGTAATCTCTAACGTAGCCAACGAAACGCTTAACTACACCCCTGTAGGTTTTGCTCGTGCAAGAAAGGAAGGTGGGACATTGACTGGACTCAAACCTATTCAGGATTGGGACGCTCAGAAGAGAACTGATCTGATGATAAAGGCGACTATGGGAACAGGCCTTATGGCTTTGACCTACCTGTTGACTAAGTTAGACGATGATGACGAAGAACCAGTTCTTGAAATTACGACTAATGGGTTCAATGACTTTGCTAAGAATAAAGAACTTATGGAGACCGGATGGCAACCATACTCTGTGAGGGTGAAGAATCCTGTTACCGGAGAGTATTCGCCTTGGTTCTCTTACAAGACAAGCCCATTCATGCTTGGTCTTTCGTTCATTGGATCGCTTGGAGATGCTGAAAAGTATTTAGGGGAAGACATCTCTGCTGATGGATACAAGAAGATGTCTGTAGCGGCCACGGGGCTTACAAGGTCTTTCCTTGATCAAACATTCCTTTCATCTGGAGAAGACTTCTTATCAAGTGTGCTTGACTCAAGGGATAAGGACTTAGTTGACAATGTTCGTGATGCGGTTATTAAGACAGGAACTACTATTGTTGTTCCGGCCATCTACACTCAGACCGCTCAAAAGATTTCAGATATCATGGAAATCCCACAAAAAGAAATCCGTGATACGTACTTTGGTAGGGTGTTCAGGGACATCCCTGTTGCTCGGGATAGGTACAATAATGTGATTAACGCCCTAGGAGATGAAGTTCCCTACGACTCTGACTTGCTAATTAGCTCTGACAAGGGTAAGCCAGAAGATAGGCTTTGGAACCTTGTTATTTCTAAAAAACAAACTATTGGCACACCTAAAGCGCCAGAAACGTATTTGGATAAGGATAATAACGAAGTTCAGTTAACCGAAGAGCAGACGTACAGTTTCATGAAAATCAGGGGTTCGTACATTAAAAAAGCGCTAGAAGAGAACTACGACGCCCTTAGCAAGTTAAGCAATGCCGATTTCTCCAAGTACTTAACAGGTTTAAAATCACAGGCTACAAGCATTGCTAAGTCTTCCTTCACCACAGAGCAAAAAGCGTTAGACAAGAAGATTGCTCGAGATCTAAAAGAACAAAAGTGGAAAATTGAAGATATACTAGAAAAAAACGAATCTGAATAACTTTATCATCGTATATTTGCACCGCAATGATAGTAGAGCACACTCAATCGTCTAACCCAATAGATTCAATCATCGCCATAGTCCTTACGGCATTTGCTGCCGTTGTGTCCTGGCAAGAACAGGCCGAGTGGGCGTTCCGTATTCTGTCATTAATGTTGGCATCTACAGTCTCTGTTGTTGTGCTTTTCGGCCACTACAAGAAGACAAAGAAGAAGAGGTAGTCTGTCTCCCAGCTATAAATAACAAAGGGGGGCAGCGTTTACTGTCCCCCTCAAATGGTTTTGCCTCCCGGCATTTGCGCTAAACCGCGACAAATCTAATACAAAAAAGCTAAAAATCCTAATTAGCATTTATTTTAACAAAATAAATTTGACTAAGCATTAAATTGTGACTAATTTAGCCGCATTGGAATAAAGTTCAATGTCAATGTTTTGGTAGGTGATCAACTCCTGGGCAACGGCTCGGGAGTTGTTTTTTAAATGAACAATTATGATACGAATAAAGATAGCCGACCCACTGTTCCCCGAGCTTTCGGAGTACAACCGATTACTTAGTGAGTTTAAGGGGCTGTTCCCCCACGTTTCAGTTACGGTCACAAGAAGGAGTTCTGATTACGCAATGTCCACTGCCTGTTTTACCGACTCCAGCACCGGCCGTATCGAAAGCTTCTTCTCAATCTACCCGCACTCCCCCAACGCCGCAGTTGGACAGGTTAAGGCCGATATAATGTCTGTGGTGCAGGGGATAAGGTCGTTTGGAGTCCCTGTTGAGTACATTGATTCGGTTCAAGAGCCGAGGGAGAGCCTTCACATAACAAGGGCAAGGCTGTCAGGGTGCGTGTCCATCAAGCAGATGGTGTCTATGCTGGAGGACGCTAACCACGAAAGGCTTCCGGAGGTGCTTTCATTCATTGAATCTAAGAGGGCATCGGGCGGCAGGCCGAGCAAGAGGTCTGTAGTTGATCTGATATTTTCGGGGGCTAAGGAGGAAAAGCGGGCGCAGCCAATGAGAACGGGGCTAGAGTGGGCGCAGGTCAAGTCCAGGTGGAAGGACCGTTTTCACGACTCTAAATTTGCTAAAACATACAAAAGTCTTGATGAATTTTGTACCTTTGCCACTGACCAGGAGTGTTCGCAATGATAACAATAGACTCGGTAAGCACAATACAGATAGAGGGGAACGACATGGTGTCGTTTCTCGACGCGAATGGGGATTACATTCAAACGCTGAGTCAGGTTGTCCCAGACAACGCCCCGACATACATTTCATACAGGTACGATAAGATTACGATTGCACAGGACCCCGGGACTGGCATTACGTTCTCCGTGTACGCCATCACGGCAGTGGGCGGAAACTCGTTCCCTGCCCTGACTTTTAAGGATACATCAGACACCGTTCTTGCCAAAACAAGGGAGGTGTACAGGCTGCTTGTTACATCTGTCTTCAAGGGTTGCTGCGACTGCGGGGATACAACCCCGGAGTGTGCGATTCAGTACGAGGTGGGGGATATAACCCAACCGGGCAAGTTCTCTTACGATGGGGCAACGATCAAGTTTTCATACACCACGGCGAACAATCAGGACTTCACAAACTTTTACCCAATAGTTCAGGACGGATCTTGGGTGTTTTTATTCAGCAAAACAGATCCAACGGTTTACGCCGTGGTTCAGCTGTCAGGGTATACCGACGGGGTAACCTGTGCGATATTTACAGCAACAGAGCTCGACTCCAACGGAACCCCGTTTGTTGAAGGGACTCAGTTCTGCGTGGATTTCACAAGCGTAGGGGGCAACCTTGTTCAGGGCTTCCAAGACGTTCTTGATATCGATTCTGTTTTGACATCAGACAATGATATTGATACGTCTGGGTACAGATTTAAGTTCTCCAACACTTACGAGTTCAGTGCGGAGTCCACATCGGGGGAGGAGATAGCCGTTGGTGCTGGCTACGTAAGGGTTAAGACCCCTAACTACGGCACGGCAACTACGGGAATGGTGCTGGCCCTTGATGGGGCTGGGAATGTGGAGTACATCACCCCGCCGGCCGGAACGGGCACCGTTACATCTATAGAGGTGAGCGGCGGAACGGGTATATCTGTGTCTCCTGCTGGTCCGATAACTACATCAGGTACATTTACAGTAACTAATACTGCTCCAGATCAGGTGGTTGTACTTACTGCAGGTACGGGTATATCTATTTCGGGTACATATCCCTCATTTACTATTGCGGGTACAGATTCACTTTTGTATGGTGTAGCATCAGGGACAAATAACTATACTGTAACTATTACTGGGGTTACAGCCTACACAGCTGGTGATGCCTATATAATTAAGTTTACAAATGGTAATGATAATGACTCTGATATTGACATTAACGGACTAGGTATCAAGACTTTAGTCAAAGAGTTTAATGTACAGCTTACTGGGGGAGACATTGTATCAGGGCAACAGTTAATCATCATGTATGATGGTACTAACTTCCAGACTCTTGGAGTAGCTCCTAACCAACTATTTGCTTATGTAACTAATGATGATTCAGTTACTATAACCAAGGGTCAGCCAGTATATGCATTTGGCGCAGCTGGTAACAGGATGAGTGTTAAACTTGCTGCTAATACTTCAGATGCAACATCTGCTCAAACGGTTGGTGTAGTTTTTTCTAATTCTATTGCAGCCGGACAAAAAGGATTTATTATTACTCAGGGTGTTATATCAGGATTAAATACTAGTATGTATAGTCCTGGTAATCAGTTATACTTAGGTTCAACAGCAGGTTCTCTTACTAACGTCAAACCATATGCACCTAACCATCTTGTATATATAGGTATTGTAGAAAGGGCAAACGCAGGTAACGGTCAGATTTACATTAAGCCTCAAAATGGATATGAGTTAGATGAACTTCATAATGTTCAGGCACAAACACCCACTGTAAATGATGTTTTATATTATTTTGGAGGAAGTCCTGGTCAGTGGAAGACAGCTTCTATATCCACTATTCTTGGTTATACACCATTAAGTGCTGCCATTACATCACTTAATGCTTTAACGGATGCTTCTCAAACATTTGCTATAGGGACAACTGGTACAGACTTTAATATTAGCTCTGCCACCTCAACACATACCTTTAACCTTCCGACCGCTTCAGCAACCAACAGGGGGGCTCTTTCTTCAACCGACTGGTCCACGTTTAACTCTAAGGAGCCGGCGATATCTGCGGGCACGACCCTGCAGTATTGGAGAGGGGATAAGTCTTGGCAAACCCTTGACACCCTTGCTGTTCCAGAGAATTCGAATCTGTATTTTACCGACTCAAGGGCAAGATCGGCAATATCCCTCACCACAACCGGCACCAGCGGCGCGGCTACGTACAACAGTTCCACGGGGGTGCTGAATGTTCCCCAGTACACCGGAAGCGTCCCTTACATCTTTGGCACCCACGCGGTTAATGCTGTTATTGGGGCTGGAGCAACCCTGTATTGGACAAACCGGATCACGGGTGCAGGAGCCGGAACACTGGCTCAGAGGCAGTCATCCATGACCTTTAGCGGTACGGCGTCTCATCTTCAGGTTCGAACCTCTACGACTCAGCCTGTTTCAGGAGCTTTGACGTTTACGGTTCAAAAAAACGGCGTAGACACCGCTCTTGTTCTTGTGATTGCCGCCGGATCAGCCGCCGGGGTGTACGATAACGTTATTAATACGTTTACCTTTGTAGACGGAGACCTGATCAGTTTCAAGGGCGTGAACAGCGCTACTGGAAATAGCGCGGGTCTTTACGATATCCAATTCAACTGCAACTAATGGCTTATACATTCACAAAAACCGGATCTACATGGTCCTTCAGGGTCGGAACGATCACTCTTGGTCTTAACGAGAATCTGCCGTCTCACCTTGAGGTTATCAACCTTCTTAACGACGCCACAAACGGCACATCTTACCGGGATTACATGGAGAGTCTTTTGACTTGGGAAAACTCTGTATCCGGCTCCGCTCTGCAGGCCTTTCGGGACGTGTTCGGTCTGTACGCTATCGACCCTCCGGCTCCACCTATTGAAATTGATCCAAATCAATAATTATGAACAAGAATCTCAAAAAGCTGATCTACAAGCTCAATCTTTATGACGGAGTGTGGTCGATCCCTCTTTCCTTCCTGATATTTTTTCTGGTCGGCAAATACTCTTACGAGTACTTCAATTCGCCCCTGATCTCCGTGGAGTATTATCAGGTGGTGTTTATGGCTGCTATGATCATGGTTTTCGGCAACTTCGTTGTATTTTTGGGCCTCAATCTCAACTTCAGAAGCTTGCAACGCTACTTCTATAGCAGAGAGATAAAAGACCACGTCCAATACTCATTAAGCACATGGCAACGGATAAAGCTGTACGTTTTTGTTTACTCATTCTTTTTCTGTGCATTCCTGTTTTTGGTCTGGATGCTTCTGACGGTTACTGCGTCAGGGCTACCGCAGACTATTATGTCGGAGTAACAGAAAAGGGAGGAAACAACCGGGGGTTTACAAGTAAGGCCCTTCAGGAAGAGCTCAAGAACGCGGGTTGGCAGCCCGGACACGCATGGTGCGCGTACTTTGTCAAGGCAATGCTTGACGATTGCGGTATTCCGAATACGGTTACCGGATGGTCTCCTACGGCATACAATCGAAAAGACGTCATCTACACCGATGGTCGGTTTCAGAAGTCATTCAGCGACAACGACGTTCTTGTTGCCACATACACTTATCAGAGTTTTGTCGGTAAGCGATTCAAAGGGATCGGTCATACCGGTGTTGTGGATAAAATCGGGAAGTATTCGATTCGAGCAATCGAGGGGAACACCAATGACCAAGGCATGCGGGACAGCAGGGCCGGAGACGGGGTTTACATAAAGATTCGTCCCCTGACCCGGAACGTCCATATCACTCGCTGGGGCAAGAGGCGTTAAAGGAAGAAGTAGATGAATGCCGCTCCGGCGGTAGCTACCCCGGCATAGCATTTCCAGAAGATCTTTTTTCGGCGCTCTGACTTCATGGCGCTTGTTTCAGACTCAAGCCTCCTCTGTAGGTACTCGATGTTCTTTTCCAGAGACTCAATGGTTGCCCGATCGTTCTCCAAGGACTCAGAGCACAGCTTGTTGTTTTCTAGCGCAAGTTCAAGAGCCACCTCTGCTGCACGCAACTGCTCTTTGTACATTCGAATTCTCTCAGACCTCGCATCCAAGCTGATCTTGTCCTGACGGATTGTTTCTGCGGCTGCAGACACAACCTCTTGAGCTTCCCTTGGAATCTTCGGAGCATCATTCACTTGGCTGAAGCCTGCCTGAGCGATACTCATTGAGAAGATAAGTCCAAGAATTGTTGTAAGTCTTCTGAAGTGAATCATTGGATAGATGAGGTATTTGTGAAACAAATGTTCTGGAGTTCTTGATCCTGAGGAATTCCTGTTCCTCTCTCTGTTTATCGTAGACGATAAAAGAGTCGATAGCAGCCTTGGTTTGGAGTACAACCTGAGTGTTTTGTTGCATCTCTTGGTAGTAGCCCTCATTGATTTCGCGGAGCCTTTCAATGGCAATCCTTTCGGTTTGGTTCTCAGTCCTCACCGATCCTATGTTGTAGACCAAGAAGAAGGTCCCAAACAGGACAGCCACAACCAGGGCAAGGATGATCAGTGTGTATATGTTTTTCGTCTTGTCCATAGTACAAATTTACTCAAAATTTGCATACCCCAAGTCTTCCCACACAGGAGATTCGTTCATTGTTTTTTTTCTTGCAAATTTAATGGTATTCCCGCAGGTATTCTTGCAAGAAGTTCACTACCTTTGATGTAGCACATTCACAGTGCGTATAATTAATATGCCAAGACGGAACTCAAGAACGCGGTCTAACACGGTAAGGAAGGCCGGCCCCAAGAAGGGGAGCGGTGGGAAAATAAGATCCACACAAAAGATTGTTGATGGCATACAGTTCAAGTCAATGCTTGAGGTGTTCACTTACAGAAAGCTGCTTGAGTATGAACTCAGGTTTGAGTATGAAAAGAAACGGTTCGTGGTTATGCCTGGGTTTGACTACCCTGAGTGTTCGTGGGAAAGCAAACCAAGTGGGGACTACGAGGACAAGGGGCATGGAAGGGTGAGGGACATTACCTACACCCCGGACTTTGTGGGGTATGATTTGCACGGCAATATGCAGTGGGTTATAGAGTGCAAGGGCTTCGCCAACGAGCGCTTCCCCAACACGTGGAAGCTGTTTAAGCAGACCCTTATCCGGGAGGGGAATCCTGTTCCGCTGTACCTCCCAAAAAACCAAAAGCAGGTGCTTGAATCGATTGAGAAAATATTGCTCTTAGGCAATCCAACCCCTCTCCCTTGATTCTTTAGGGTGTCGTTCTACATACTCGTGGCAGTTCCTACACAGGGCCATCCATGTTTTAACGTTTAAGTAGTTCTGACCCCTCCTGTGTACGTGGTGTACGTCAGTGGACCTCAAGAAGCATCCTTGCAGATTTAGTTTGCACTGCGGGTGGTTTTTGAGGAACACATCACGAAGTGCGTAGTACGCCCTGTCTTCTTTCTTCTTCTTTTCGCTTACCTTGTTTATCCTGTTTTTAGTTCCATGGGCGATCTTGCACTCCGTGTTACCACAGGTGACTTCCATGGTGCTGTACTTTGGGGTAAATGGTGCTTTGCACACCCTACACAACTTTGCTTTTTTCATAGGTGTTTCGGCAAAGAAACTTATTCATCTTTAGTGAATGGGAGGAATTGCCGCCTCAAAGTTAAATTAAATTTTGGTATTTCAAACGAATGAACTATATTTGTTCCGTGAAACTGACATTGCAGATAAAATTGCTGCCTGATAATAAACAGGCAAATGCTCTCAAAGATACTTTGAAGGAGTGTAATACCGCCTGTAATGAAATTTCCAAACGGTGTTTTGAGAAAAAGATTTGGGGGCAATATAGAATCCATCACGAAGTTTACTATTCTGTAAAATCCTCTTTCAATCTTTCCTCTCAAATGGTTGTAAGATGTATTTCTAAGGTTGCTGACAGCTACAAGTTGGATAAGAAGGTTCAACGAATATTTAAGCAGTTTGGCAGCATTGCTTATGATAGCAGGATTCTTACCTATAAACAATCCGAAGTATCTATTTGGACTGTTGAAGGTAGATTGAAAATTCCTTTTGTTTGCCACAACCCCCAATACATTCCATACATTAAAGGCGAAGCGGATTTGGTTTACAAGAAGGGTAAATTTTACATTTTTCAAACTGTTGAAGTTCCCGAAGAAGATATAAAAGATATTGAGGAATTTATCGGTTGCGATTTTGGACAAACAGATATTTGCACTCTGTCCGATGGCACTAATTTTAATTCTGAACAACTTAAAAAGATTCGTAAAAAATATTCTAAAGTAAGAGCTTCGGTTCAATCCAAAGGCACTAAAGGAAGCAAGAAACTTCTGAAACGGCTTGGCGGGAGAGAACGAAGATTCGCTACAATTTCTAACCATACAGTTAGTAAACAGATAGTAGCTAAAGCCAAAGAAGAAAATAAAGGCATAGCTATTGAGGATTTGAGTAAAATTAGATTTACCGCAAAGCCAAAAAGCAAAGCACAAAAGACAGAACTTAACCGTTGGAGCTTCTATCAGCTTCGTCGATTTCTGACATACAAAGCGTTGCTTAATGGCATTAAACTTGCGGTAATTCCACCTGCTTATACTTCTCAAACTTGCTCTGTTTGTTTGCATATTGGTAAAAGAGTAGCGAAAAAATTTACTTGTGAAAACTGCGGAAATATTTCTGATGCAGACGAAAACGCTGCTAAGAATATTTCTGCATGGGGTGTCGCTGTAAATACGCCCGAAAAGAATAATATGTTTTGCTCTCTGCATTCGTGTTAATTCTTAAGCCTATTGGTCTTTAGCCAATGGGTAGTTTACTTCAGTTTTTTGGAAATTCAGTTCCTCCCCCCACAGGCTCTGGCTCATTAATTTTTTTGAAGTGCCTTGCGTAAATGGCGTTGGTGTACTCTTCCGCCCATGTGACCACGTCTTCTTCGTGGTTGTCTACATCCCAACTGTGTATCAGTAAAGACATATGGATCATTTCGTGGTTAATCAGGGTAACATCCCGGTAATCACCGTGCAGTGCGGATCTGTTAATAAATACAAAGGGCAAAGGATCGGTATTCAACAGGGTGTCCTTAGGATCGTAGTTGGCAAAACCATCTATGTAGGTACCCCCCTCAGCTATCCTGTTAATACATTCGATCTTGCTGACCCCGTGCATCTCCTGGACACTGTAGTAATCAAACAGTTCTACGGCATTATTCCCAATGAGTAGAACAAACTGTGCATAGTATATCACTTCCATTCTGTCAAGTTATATGTTTACTTTTTATAGCCCTATACTGAAATTTATATCCATCTCCACTCTGTCTATCTTGTATGAATTTAATTCTTCCTATCTACTGTTTTTGGATATAGGAGGAAGGTTTTATTCGCCTATATGTAAGTTAGCGGTAATGCTACCACGCATCCATAACGACATCGCAACTGTCAAACTTTTGTTTAGTCCAATCTATTGAGCCATTATTATCTACCCATACCGCTTTTTGTTTACAATAAATCTTTATACCATCAACTCTCAACTGATGAACCACATCTTCCATTTCCTCATCACTCATATTATTTGCAGGTTTTATACTTTCCTTTACAAAAGTTTGAAGTTGCTTTTGTTCTTCGCAGTTACACACATATCTACTGCGTTGTTTGCTTCCACATCCTGAAAGCACTACCGCTAACAACAAACTTGCAAAAGCAAGGGTTAATCGGTTAATTGAAAATCTGTTTTTCATTTTGATATTTGTTTTTAAGTTAAAAATTTGTACTTCTAAATCCTTTCCTTCGCAAGTTTGCAAAACGTTATAAGTAATTTTTTACAAATTCCGACATTTCAACCAAAGAGGCATCTCTCCTTCCTGTATTTGCAAATACTGTAGTTAAAACAATGTTATCTTTTTTATATCCAATACTATTATCTAATCTATCTAAACTTGGTTTTCTCAATTTGTCTTTTAATGTAAAGTCTATAGGTATATTTAACCAATAACACATACCGTTTTGTTTGTTTTTTAAGTGTTCTAAAAAAGCACCATTTATTTTATCATCAACATCGTGTACTTTCTTATTCCTACCATCTGGCAATTTTTGATTTTTAGCCTTCCTTGATGATAATGTTGACATTAACCTATATTTCCAATTTGAATTATAACAAACTTTACATTGCCCTCTTTGTTTGCCATTGCCTCTACTTGAATATTCAGCTAACGGTTTTAATACTTTACACTCTATACATTCTTTCATAATTATATCAATTTAAAACTACTTATAACAGCACATTGGCGGCATTAAAACGACCGCCAATCTGCAAAACGTTAGCTGCTATTTTGGGACAACCCCTCAACTTTTCTTGTTGATTTAGATCAATCAAAACGGCACCCCGTCGCTTTCGTAGACATACTCTCCCACAAGCTCTCTTCTGCCGGAATTATTGATCTTGGTTAATATACTGTTTTCTGAGTCTGTTTCGTACCAGAACGCTACCGGCTCTCCCTGACTTTCATCCGGGTCAGGTAGCAATGTAATATTTTCCGGGATGTAGACATACGACTTCCCGGCCTTTCTGCAGGCCAAGGCTTCCTTGCAAACAACTGTCAGGCTGTTCCCGGGAGGAGGAGTCCCTCCGCCAGAAAAGATAGCCATGATGTCCTTGGTTTTGATTATTGGGACCGTGATTTTTGTCATACGATGATCTTGATTTTGCTGACGTGATCCATTATTGGATACCCCATATTGGTCAGGATTTCAAACACCTGATCGGCAACAGCCCGAAAAGCTTTTTCGACACTGTACTTCTTCACAAAGGTTTTGTTCTCCACATGACCGATGGTGCAGTACGCTTTCTTGTACTTGAATTTGTCCCCGAGTTTTTGTTGCGAGAACTTGGGGTACAGTTTTCTCATGGACCATATTGCAATGTGACGAGCCCTGACGTAATTCGCCTCATTGGTTTTTCCATCGGTGATGTCTTCCTGCGGAATAAGGGTCACCAGACTGACTGCTGATAGCACGTCTGCCCATACGTTCATTGCCGGGATCTTTGATACGTCCTCGATTCTTTTCTGCACGATGTCGATCTGTTTGTATATCTCGAATTCGTACTCGGACTTTGCGATCTTCGCAAGGTCTGTCAACATTTCCATTCTGTGGTTGGGATGGCAGAAGGCCACCATTCTTTCGATCTCTCTCATCTTATTCGATTGTTTTGTTGATTACCATTGATTTTGGAACCACGATCCCATTGGACAGCATAAGCTCCCCGCGCATAGGGTAGGCTCTCCACACGGACAGCGTGTCTTTGTAGATCACGACTCTTTTGCCAACAAGAGGCTCCATGAATTCTCGTTCTGTCTTGATGCCATTTGAGATGTGATGGCAGATGAATATGACCCCTGCGAATATCATTCCGATTGTCAAAAATGCGATAAGTTTGAGTTTCATATTTGTGTGTTTTAATTTTCCATTTCAATCCAGTTCACCCGGTCCTTCTTAAGGCATTCGAGGATCGTGTTTCTCAGGCTGCGGGCGTTCGCTTCTCCCATGATTGCGACATCACTTGGATGCAGAAGAATGTCGTCTACGACCGTCCCGTTCATTTGCCTGAGAAGCTCGAAGTCCCACTCACACTTTTCTTCTATGCCGTCAAAGCAAGCTATAACCTTGCCCTTGTGGTAGTCAGCCTTTTTGTAGGCTCTTTTATTCAGTTGTATCATGTGTTAAATTATGATGTGCATTTTATTTACGTGAATAAGTATTGAGTAGCCCTTGGACTCAAGTATTTCGCAGGCCTGTAGCATGAGCGTTCTGAAGGATTTCTCTGTAGCGTAGAGGCTTGGCACGGACTTGTTCTCAACATGGCTGACGGTGCAGTGCTTTCGTGGGTGGTCAAACATATTCCCCAAGTTGGTCTGCGAGAAGTGCGGGGCCAGCTTCCTCATAATCCAAATCGCGATGTGTCTTGGCCTTGCGTACTCCCTCTCGCGAGAGTGTGCCGACGTGATTAGATCCACAGGGACAAAGGTCACCTCACTGACCGCAGACAGTATGTCGTTCCACACGTCTTTGGGGGACATGGATTCGGGGGGCGTCGGGGCCTGTTGATCAGCATTAATCTGCCGATAAATTTCAAACTCAAATTCGGGCTTGGCAACTTTCGCAAGTGTTGCCAGCATCTCGGCCCTGTGCGGGTATCGGCAAAAGGCTACTAAAGTTTCAATCTCGTTCATTTTTTTAGTGTTTAAAGTGTTTGTTTTTTAGGGTTGTACATTGCTGCGTAACGTTATGACTTTACAATTTTGTTTGTTTTGTCAAGGTTTTACTTGACTTGGTTACCGGGACAGGATTCGAACCTGTATGATAAGTAACTTTAAGACCCTGTTGTAAACTTATCTCATCTTGGGTCAGCGTCTACCAATTCCGCCACCCGGTAAAATCAACCCAGACCAACAACGGAAGCAAGAGTGTTCAAGCCGCCTCTCGACTTATATTGTTGCGGTCCGGGTCGAGAATTAAATTTTGTACAACTCGTCTCCCGTTTCTTCGTAGAGCTTACTCATCAGTTGTCTCATTTTGGCGCTGTCTTCTATTGACGGACGAATCGACCTTCTTGCAGTCAACACAAACAGTTGCCGATGCATTTCTCTTACCTCTTCTGATGCCATTTGTTTTGTAATTAAGGTTTCAAGTACTTCCAGGTCCCCGCAACGGCCGGAATCATCAGTACATAAATCGCGATCTTCATCGCTCCATCGGAGAGTTCGGCGAAAGAAAGGAAGAGGATTATCACCACTATACAGCAAAGTATGGTGAACATCCCCCTCCCAGCTTCCTTCATTCCTCTCCCGAAATCGTCAAGGTACGACATGGGTTTGATCTTTAATTCTAGATGTCTTGCAATTTTTTGCAAATATAAATCTATATGCGTTGTTTGTGCAAATTATTTAACATTTAATGTTAAGAACTCCTAGATAATTTTCGGATCAATTCAAAAAAAATATAGGTTTTTTCGGTTTTTGTTTTACATTTGCTGCGTTCTCACATTGCAGTGTTTGACGGCAGTGCAATGCGGGATGTAAGATCAAAATCTTACCCTGAAATGCCCTTGGTCCGTCAAACAAGGGCTTTTTTTATGCCTAAGCGCACAGAAATATCAAGTATAATCTCAAGCGACACACTGTTTTCGAACGTAGAAAACATAAAGTGGCTTGAGAGGTTCGTTGAGTTCAAGCGGGCATTCCCAAACTCCGTGATATATAAATACTCTGCCTACCGAGTTGAAAAACTTGGGAGGTTAAAAATGTCACGTAACACAATCAAGAACACGATAGACAAGTTCATCGAGCTTGGTTGGGCAACAAAGAATAAATCTCACCTCATTTTAATATCTAAAAACAAATTGTCTGCGCTCTATGGGGCAAAATCTCATAGAAAAATCAAATTAGACACAACCCTATCCGTTAAGATTCAATTACAAGCAAAGGTGTTTAGCAGAGCCATCAATCGCTCTCGCTATGGTAAGTGCATGCAGGAAGTACAAGGTAAAAGCATCAGGCGTAAATACGCTAAATCACTCAGTGGCACTCCGCAGGAACTTTCTAGCAAAAAGATTGGGAAAATTTTTAACTCATCACAAACTCAAGCTCTAAGGGTGGTAAGAAGTCTGGAGAACAATGGGTGGATCACTGTACAACGGCAAAAACTCAAACATTTGGGTAAGTGTTCAGCCAAGCAGTGGCAGTTCAGAAAGGCGTGGTGGAACAAGAAGGAAAGTGTCGACAACTGCTTTTGGCATTTGGGGCATTTCTTCCATCTTCCATCTAATTCTTACCTCATGAATAGCATACCCTAAAGATGCTAGAATTCCTAACCATTTTTTGACCAAGCAAAAAAAATCATCAATCAAATAAGGCTCATTTTACTGAGGTAATCACACTCCTCATTCATTTCCCTTGGAATCCATTCTATTTCAATGTTTGAGAACGCCCCAAACATTTTCTTACACTCTAAGCCGTAGGGCAGGTACAGTCCGTTTGCCCCGAACCCCCACACCCCATTCATTTGATTGACAACTAGGCTGGAGTCCCCCCTGACAAGTATGTTGTGGTCAGAGAAACTGTTATCCATAAGCCAGCACAGGGCATCGTAGAGGGCTATGTACTCTGCTGTGTTGGCTGAGTTTTTTGTGCTGGCCTGCTGTCTTCCTGAGGATTGGTGTATCCACCTCCCCCCTTGTTCGACATAAAACCCCCACCCCATCTGCCCGTATGGGTTGACTGGTTCGCAGCATCCGTCAAAGTACACTATTAGGTCGCGATTAAAGTGTTTAAACGTCTCCGACTCTACCTCCGCCCAGTAGCGCTCGTAGTAGGCGGATACGGCAGGGTACTGACCCCCCTCCCACGTTTCTTTAATCCACCATGCGGGGGTGTCTATCATTCTTTTACCCTTGTGTACCCCGAACGGGAAGGTGTCGCTGTGTTTTGCATTTTTGTTAGTCATAGTAACTCAAGTTGTTCGTTTGGATCGGGTATGTAGATGTCCAGGGTCTCAGCGGCAAACTGCTTGACCTGCTCAAGGTAGTCCATGAACTCCGAGGTTGTTAGGTCCCTTGTTTTTTTAGGGATCTTCATAACCTCTCCGGTCTTTTCGTCATTCAGTTCATTGAACAGGAATCGGGACTTGAGGAACTCGTGGGTCATTTCCTTGTCCACATCGTGTCCGAATTCCCTGAGTCTGTCACAGATCATTTGAACGCACACCCCGAAGTAGTACGCGTTGTGGAACACGGACCTGTACCTTCTCTTTGGCCTGACCTCGACCTCGACCTCGTACTCCTTGTCCCTTGACAGGGACCTCAGGTACTCGTCAAACAGGGCTCTGTTCTTAACCCTGAGTGTTCCGTCTGGATTCACTATTGCGTTGAATTTCATTTGACCCTCCACACTCTAAAGCCCCCGTCACACAGGGCTGATTTAAACTTCTTTTTTTCAGACTTGGTGTGGTAGAGTGCAAGGGCCATTGTTGATGCCCTGCGGCTTGATGAATTAAACTCATCACACTCAACGAAGAAGGAATCTCCGACCTCCATCTTGTCAAACGGGTACTTTGTTTCTTTCTTCTTCCTTTCAAAAGGCACGTTTTTTTCGATGTCCATAGTTGTTGTTTTTTTGTTGTTAGTCTTCTGTTTCTTCTTCTGTAACACCCACCCTCTTAGCGGTTTCTACAAGGCTCATGAAGTCGTAGCCGGCATTCTCAATCTCCTTACGCACCTCCTCGTTCTTAGCGGTAATCTTATCACCCTTTGCGTAGCGGGCGATGACCCGTGACCAACGTGCTACCTGAGACTTGACTGAGTCAGAGTAGTCGCGTGGCTCTTCGAAGTCGTACAGGAACTTGAGGTAGTTTGAATACTCGATGCCGAAGTTCTTCTTGAACTTGCCATCCTCGAACACAATCGGTTTCTCAAGCGGAGGGCGAGTATTGGACGTGTAGTAGTGCGATATGGCGGCAAGGTCTGCTAGGTACTCCTGCTCAAGTTCTTCGGTCGGCTCGTAGTCAAAGCACATCATGCGGAGGTCATCCTTGCAGATGTACACGAGTTCGCCGTTGAGGTTAAGTCCCTTCATGTAGTGGAATAGCTGAAGGCGGTGGTGCTTAATAGGCTTCTCGGTCTTCTCCATCATATCCATGACAAAGGATGAGCAAGACTTGATTTCAAGCACCTTGGTCTCTAGTTCCATATCCCCGAACCTTTCATACAGTTTCTCTGCGATGTACAGGGAGGATGCTTGGATGGATTCGGGAAGGTGTGACGAGGTGATGTCCTGCTTGGCACGTTCAAGGTCTATCTTACCACCGGCTAGGAAGTCAAGGCGACCCGATACGCGCAGTTTATTCGGGTATTCGACCATTACCCTCTCCTGAGTCTCTTGGATCAATCCTGCGCGTTCTAAAACGTATCGCACCACCCACTCGACAAGGTTACCCGCCTCGAACTTGCGGAGGCTTCTCATGTTGGGGGGGTTGGTTGGTGTAACGGCTCTCATCTTCAGATATCGATCGACAAGGGGCTGTCCGATTTCCGATGCGTAGCAGTAGTCACGTTCTTCGAGTGGTCTTTGTACTGAGTATACGCACTCGTTCCATAAACTCGCTAAATTCCACGTTTGTTTATTCATTGTGTTTTGTTTTATGTTAGTATGATTACTACGTTCCCTTTTTTCATGTGGAAGTAGCCGCTGTTGTCTACTTCTACGGTGTATTCATCGGCATTGCACCGCTGTGATATTGGCGGTTGAAACTTGCCCTGAAGGACCACCTTGTCGTCCCACACGCTGATGTTGTAGAACGCACTCTCACCGAACAGGTCTAGGAGGTCGTTCGCAATTTTTAAGTTAGCTTTCATTTCGTTGGATGTTAAAGAAGATTGTTTTGATTTCGTTTGGTATGTTCTTAAGCAGTCGACCGCTCGGTATGTAGCTCGGGGAAACCCTCCCGATGTACTTGACGTTCTTGCCTACGATTGCATATAGATCACGAGAGTGCTTCACGATTTCATAGCCGTCCTTGGTCTTGTATACCCTGCTCATTGCATTAACAGAATTAGTTGTACGTATTATTATTTCTACTAAATAGATACTAATTAGTGTCTATTAGCACCTCCTCCAACGCCGCCCTGAGGTCATCCTCCTGCTCGTCGGTGAGTAGTTTCCTGAACAGTTCTATGGCTATGTACCACACGTTATCCCCCTTCTCAAAGTGCGTCCCGCAGTGGGTGCAGAGGGTGAACGGCCGGTTGGATCTAAGCCCCACGTCAACGATGGTTGCGCACCCGCACGGGAATGATACGACATCTCTCACGGTGTATATCTTCCCCTTGATGACAGCTCCTTGGGAGTGTGTTTTGATACAAATCACATCATCCCCTGATTTAATTGCGCTCATTGTTGTGGATAGATTTTGATAGTTGATACATTATGGCAAACACGATGTGTTCAATTATGTTCTTCATCCCCTATTGTGTTAAGTATTGATACGAAAAACTGCATTTCCTGTTCGTAGTACTCAGCGGACGAGAGGGATATGTACTCATCGGTATCTGATTTGCTGTTGGATATCCTCCTTGCGCTCTCTGCTTGGAATGCGAGGACCATGATCCGCTGTTTGATTTGCTGTATGATTTGATCTCTTTCCATGTTTACTGCTTTATGAATTCAATGTTGAAGTCCTGCTCTGCGGCTTTGATGTCCTCGGTGAACTCTTCCCTGTCGAAGTAGGTTAAGACCCTGAGGATTTCCTCGTTGATTGTCATGAGGGTTACGAAGTAGTAGCCGTCATCCCTGTCATCTCTTCCCATCCAAAGCAGGGTTGGGTTGTCGTGGTGGGCTTCTTCGCACACCTCGGCGAGTTCCGGAAGGTGGTAGTTTGAGTTGTTTCTCATCAGTTTACGTTTATTAGAATTATTTCGATGCTGTGGTTTGGGTTGGAGCAGAGGATAACCTCTGTCACTTCGCATACTCTTACGTTCATTGTGTTTTTTTTTTTAGTCTGAACTATCTACTGACCATTGGATGTTACAGGTGTCGCAGGTGTACCTGCTGTAGCACCTGCCGAGTTGTTCGTGCTTCACGGTGTGGAGCATTGACCGGCACGACTGAACCTCTGCGGGTGTCTTGCCGTAAATGTTGATGTCAAATGTTTTCATTGTCAATGTGTGTTTGTAGGTGAATTACTGAGTTGTGGGAGAGCGTCATCCTGTGCTTGGAGAAAACTGCCTCCGACAGGATGGCAATCTTAGACCTCAGCAGGGAGGATGTTCTCTTTGACTTCTCAACGAGTCGGGGGAAGCCCATGTCTTGGTACATTACCTCGTTGTGGATAGAGTTCTCAAGTTGGTTGACCCTGTCTTTGAGCCTCTCAAGCAGTTCTACCTGATGTTCAAGGGACTCGATTGCCAGGTCAATTTGGTGTGTTGTGCTGTTCTGCATGGCGTTAGTTGTTAGAGTTAATGAATGCCACTACTTTATCTCTTGTTCCGATACTTCCAAGAGCATCGCAGCGGAAGCCGTAGGCGGTCATAACTGCTTGGATGCTTTCATCACTACCATCGGTAGTTCGTGCTGCGTTTACAGCTGCCCTGTAGTTGATTTCAGACAGGAGCAGGACGATGACCGCGACAAAGGCAATCACCGAGAGTGCGGGGAGGTGTTTTTTCATGCTGTTACTTTTTGTCGATTAGTATCTTGAATCCTTTGTAGATGCCGGCACGATATGACTTGCTCTCGTGCTTGAATATTTTACTGATCATGATAGAGCCTACAGAGATAAACTCGGTCTCTATCTGATCAATCACTCCGCTCAGTGTCTTGCCTGCTCTTAAGGCGTCAATCACCTCTTGCTTCGTGTGCACCACAGGGTCGTCGAAGTTGCCGGTCTTGAGCGCTTCCAAATGCCGGTCTGCGATTGCCTTTGCTTGTTTACTGATTCTGTTCTTCATTTTATTTTGTTTGTTTTGTTTCTTAGATAAAGGGAGTGCGAGCCGTTGCCGCTCCTCCCTTCTTTGCATTTACGAGCATCAGGTTGAGCACCTGATAGAACAAGGGCGGGAGTCGAACCCGCCAATGAACCAAGCCGTGTGGCCGTATCACTTGTTATCTTCAGCTATTCGCTGAGATATAATTCTGATGTAGTCACGCTTCTGCGTTTCCGTGCCGTGTCCTTGGGGCATGGGGAGTTCTATCTCCCTGTCAAGGTCAATCGAGTAAATTGCCTTCTGATTGTTAAGCATCCCGAACTCTGCCGCATCCTGCACGCTATCGAAGCGGCGGGACAGGTCAAGGTACAGCTTGTTGTCACTCCACCACCCCCCGATGTACACGTCCTCCTGCTCCGCCTCAATGCCGTTCTTAGCGATGAAATTCAGGACGTGGTTAGCAATCATCTCGCGTTGCAATTCACGTTTATAACGAATGTATGCGGAGGGCAGTTCAGGGATGTACTCATGCCCCTGCATCGAAGCCATAACGCCTGTCGTTGGTTTACCCTGAGTGAGTGAGTAAGATGCCCCGTTACCCGTAACGAGGTCGTCAATAAATGTTTGTAGGTTCATTCTGTTTGTCTGTTTGTTTTGTGCAAATATATGCAGTAAATTTAAGTTTCAAAATTTATTTTTAAAAAAAGCACACTTCATCAAGCCGTTCGTGGTTGATGCTCCCGGTTGTGAATCTCTAATTTGCTTTTCATACTTGTTGAGTTTTTAAGTTTGGATAAAATTGATTGAAGATCGTGTTGTACTCTTGCTCGGTGATTACCACAAAGCCATCCCACCCGTCATACATTTTAAGCAAATCTTCGGGTGTGTTTTTTTCGGTATCGTAACAAATTACGTCACCTGTAAAGTGGTCAGTCAATTCGGCGATGTTTGGGTAAATTTCCACGGCCTGTTCGCCAACTAGAAAAAAGTGTTTCATGCTGTTGTGTATTAAGTTTAGAACAACGGGGAGACTCGAACTCCCTGCGAATGTGGTAACCTCAGTTAGTCACACTTGCCGCACCTTGCGTCGTTGCTGTGTTGTATTGCACGTTTGCTTCATTGAGCAGTTAAGACGCTACTCGTTAACTGCTCCCCACATTACTGCGGGACTTGTATTGCGCTGTATTGCGCTTTTTTTCGGGCCATTGCGGTACTCCGTTTGTTACTCCCGTGCTATTGGCACGGCTCAGGCAAGTTTAACCTGTAACTCCTAACCTTGTTACTGACAGGTTGCCGAATGTTGTCGGCCATTTGCGAGCTTGCTCTCGTCGCGTCGTTACCTTCGCGCTCACCCTCTTTTCTGTCAGGAGAGGGAATCAGAACCTGTTGCTGTCTTTCAATTCTAACTGATATCTCATCAGGTATACTTGCGGGTGACTTAAGCACTCCGTTGTTCCGTTGAACGGGGCAAATATATGTTTAAGTGAAAGTTTCAATGCAAATTTGAATGATCGTTTAAAACACCTGTATTATCAAGGCTTTCAGAAAATGTCATTTCTGAAACCCGCGTCAGACGTGGCCGAAACCACATTCAAAATATTTTTTCAATTATTTTCAGTTTTGTAGGAATGACGCGGGTTGTAGAGCGAAAAAAAAATGAAAAAAAGTTTGACTTTTCTTGGAAGCCGCGTAAACATTGACTATCTTTGTAAGCAACAGCATTGAAACCCGCATCAATCAAGCAATGCAGCAAATCGCTGAATCGGTAAAAATGGCTCATTTCAGGCCGTTAGGTCACGTTCTCAGGTGATCCGGACACAGGGTAAAACGGGGCTAAAATCAGGTTAAAAAATGGGTGCATTTAAGGTCATCCGAAAATGGTCCGGAAAGGCCAAGGCCCGAGCGCGGATACACTGCACGCATAGCTCTCCCCTCTCCTCCTACTACACAAACACAAAAGAATAATAGTGTATTGCACAAGGTCTCCTCGTGTGCGCACGCGTTTGGGCTCTCCAATCTTGTTGTGGCCCAAACTAAAAATTTCCCACGCCCCACGCGGCTTTCAGCACAACTGCATGAAAAAACACGAAAAAAGGCATGATCCGGCAGCCCTTAAAACAGCCCCTCATTATTGTATTCTCAGAGGTTTTGGCCTCAAAGTTAAAGCACTGATAATCAGGATCAGTTTATCTTCCTGCTCCGGCTGAAGACAATTTTATCGTTGGATTCCTATTATTAGACCTGTTTCTGGGCTGCTTTCGCCATGCCGCGCAGCGCTCCCCAGTTTATATGACCAGCGCCCAGTGTGCGCGATGAGCGGACGATTGCGCCTAGTTTATGCGGGCCAGTTCATATGATCCAGATTGTGGTCTGACGTGATCATATGCACGCATAGGATTGTAAGCTATGCACGCATAACACTGCACACTATGCACGCATAGCATCGCACCTTATGCACGCATAACACCATGTCCTATGCATGCATAATACCGCGCCCAGTCCATGGGATATGGCCGCCGGTTTGTGGCTGATTATCAACGCTTTATACATAGCTGACTACCAAGTAGTTACCACTATGTGCCGCTCCTTATGCCTCCTGCTTCCCCGCTCTATATGGTTGACAGCCAATGCGTTACCTGTTGGGGGATAATTAGCTGTGGATCAGCGACTTAGTGCACCCACCCCATTTGCTAATTCGACTTCGGGAGCGGCAGGCGGCAGTGGTGGTGGGGGGGGTGACCCCCACCGCAGTTGGTTTACGTTTTTCAATAAAATCGCTTCACTACGCTTGGTTTACGTTTTTTCAATAAAATCCCTCCGCCACAGTTGGTTTATGAGTTTTCGGGGTTTTCTATGGTTAATTAATTTTTTGTTGTAATTGATTGGTTGTGTATATTTGTAAAAAAAAAGTTATGAGACTTGTAAAGAATGGGGATCCGAAGAATCGCAAGGTTTCTGAGGGTGCGAACTCGGGGATGTCTTGCAGCAAGGATGGCTGTGGGGCGGTTAAGACGAATTCAAGTGTTGGGACCAACCGTCAGAACGTTGGGGGTGCTAAGGGGCTCTCCAGCAAGCCTCAGTACGGATCAAAGACCATCACCAAGAAGCAGGCTGAAAAGAGGGCTGTGAAGATGGCTGAATACCGGGCGAAGGCTCAACCGAAGTCAAATCGATCTAAATACTAATAAACAATGAAAAAGGTAAACAGGGGTAACCCAGAAAAACGAGCTGCCAAGGTGGAGGCTCGTGCCGAAAAGAAGATGACCAAGGCTAAATCGTCTTGGAACAAGGCTGAGGCCACGAGAAAGGCTGAGCCTCCAAAAAACAAGACGGTAACCTACGACGACTTCGGGGGCATGGCTCATCAGGCCAAGACCAACAGGTTGTACGCAAGGTCTGCGAGACAGGCTGAGAAGGCCCGGGATCTCAAAACCAAGGCCGGTATCATTCGTTCCGGAGGTAAGAAATAATCTTTTATCCTTATACGACATGGCAAAATCATCAAAACCAAATCCGCCTAAAAAGAAGGCGAACACTCAGGGTCCTTTGAAATCAGGACCAAGAATGGCTCCGGGAAGCGGGGTTAGAAAGCTTGATAAACAAAGCCCCGGAGGTTCTAAGCCAAGAACAGGATCTCAATTTGTCCCCAAAAGCATGCCCAAAAACGGACCGTCAAAGCCGAAACCGAAGCCTAAAAGCGCAGGTCAACAACTCAGGGAGGGCAACGAGGTTGTTCGCCAGACAGCAAAGAGGCTCTACAATGAGTTTGGAGACAAGGTCATGGGAGCCCGTGAGTGGATCCGAAAGGATCTCGGCCTGCCCAAGAAGTAAGATCCTTCAGAGATATGGAAATCAAAAAGCCCCGATTGTAGTCGGGGTTTCAAGGCCGTGCAGAGCAAGATTGCTAAGAAGCAGGGCATCAGTAAGGAGAGTTCCGGGGCTATTTTGGCCTCTGCTGCTCGTAAGGCGATTCCTGCTGCTAAGAAGGCCAACCCGAAGTTGAAGAACGTTAAAATGAAGAAGAAGTAATGGCAAAGTCACTAGGAAACGGACTAAAAACAGTATTCGGGAAGCGCAAGGAGGGTAAAGCCTCCAAGCGCAAATCCCCGAAGGATAAGCACGTCAAATCTTCACGAGGACAGGGATGAATAAGCCTAAACCAAAAGTAAAACAAGGAATGGTGGTTAGCCAGCGTCGCAAGACCGCTCAAGCTATTCGCGATCCTAAAAAGCCCATGCCCGGAAGTAATTCAACTCACTTGATGCAGCATGGGGAATCGGGGAAAAAAAAGTACAAGTACGACGTTAACCCGACTATTTTCCCTAATAAAGATGGTTCATGGACTGATTACAGCAATGATCCAAAGGCTGCGTATGCTGAAGCAAAAAAGAGAGGCGAGACGTTTGGTTTTAAGCGTGAGAAACGAGCAGAGAAGTTTGCTGCTGGGTCATGGAAAAAGGGCCAGGATCGCAAGGAGGCTATGAAGAACTATCGTCAAGATAAACGTCAAAACAAAAAGAAATAATGGCAAAATCACCAGCATGGCAGAGGTCTGAGGGCAAGTCAAAAACAGGAGGCTTGAATGCCAAGGGCCGTGCATCGTACAAGCGTGAAACCGGAGGCACATTGAAGCCCCCAGTCTCTGCTAAGCAGGCCAAGAGGTCTCCAAAGGCCGCTGCAAGGCGTAAGTCATTTTGCGCTAGAATGAGCGGGATGGCTGGTCCGATGAAGAAGCCTAACGGGGAGCCGACAAGGAAGGCCCTGGCCCTAAGGAAGTGGGACTGCTAGTCCCAGAAGCACTTATTTTTTTGGTACACCCCATGAATGAATGACGTTGCCTCTTCTGTGGTGACCTCGTGGTAGAATGTTTTTGAGTACTTCCTCTTGTTCTTACACCAAACCGTACACGTTGTACCACCCCCATCCTTAATGACGGTCATCATGTCCTGTCCCACCACCAGTCTGTGGTAGTTGTTTGAGCTTGTCCACTCCATTTTGTAAGTATGTTTTAAATTTCGTTCTTCCCCTCAACCCCGCGCTTGATTCTGTTTGCGGTACGGGCGTTCTGCCAGTGGATAGCCTCTTCAATCTTTGTGATTGTCAAGGCATTTTCTCTGCACGGGAATGCATCGTTAAGGCTTTCGAATAAACACTTTACGTACTCGAGCATATCTGTTGCTTGAACTCCGTTTACCCCGACCTCGCTGACGGGGTCTGACTGGATTGTAAACTTTACAACTGGGGCAACCCCCCTCACATCCTCTGTGTTTTCGAGGGTGATGAATGGTGTTTCGCCGAACTTCAGCAGGGCCTTTTCTACGTGTCTCATTTATTTATTGTTTTTAGTGTTATTAAGGTTAGCCACGGGGACTCATGCGGGGTCGGATCCACTACCGCAGGTATTGCCCCCGTGGATTGCCGTTAGCAAGTCGGCTACTTACGGGTTAGTTAAAGTCTGTTTTATCCCACCTCTCCACGAGCTTTACTACTGCATAAACAGTCAGGTAGAGGGCGAGGGCGACTACGATTGCTTCTTTCCACATCTTCTTTTCTGTTGGTTCTTTTTCTTTTCGTGGTTGCTGTTTATTGCGTTGAGCGCCTGCTCGATCTTATCGATACCGTAAGACCTTGACTGTAACTCAAGCTCAAACCTCTCCTTGAGGTCGTTCATTCGCCCCGTTGACCAAAGGGCAAGTATGATGATGGCTGATAGCTCAACCACGTGCACTACTGCGTGAATCATGTATTGAAATTGTTTTTTTTAAGTACACGGCAAGGTCAAGGGCCTCTTCGTAAGCGTGTTGTAGCCACTCGATTTCGGAGAGGTCTGTCCTGTCTACGGTTGTCCCGTACTTGGACAGTCCCCTCTGCTCCCTTGACTCAAGGTCTTGTACTACCTGGTTTATTATTTCGCTCATGGTTTACCCCCAAATATCCTTAATACCCGTCTCCAGTCCGTACACCATCCCCGCGTTCTCGTTCTTACCCTGTGCTGGGAGGAACTCCGCGTAGGCCACAACCTGTGCGTTTGTTTCGAGGGACTGGTTAAACATCAGCTCCCTTTTAATTGGGTCGTACATGTCTTTAGCCCCTGCCACAATCGATACGGTGTTATCCTCATCGGAGGTGAAGCTTGCCGTGACTGAGGATCCGTATGGGGTCCTTCCCGCCTCGTTGTACAGGTTCCATCTAAATACAAACGACGGGCACGACTTACCGTATGAGGCCACTTTGCCTGGGGCGCCCGTGGCCGGCTCCCCGTTGATGTGGAACACCCCACGGATTTTATTGTCGGGCAGCGTTTCGATGTCCATGGAGATGCTTGTAACGTGAGTTTCTGGGCTGACCGACACCGAGTTAAAGGTCACCCTTGTGTTGTAGGAGATCTCCTCGGCGGTCATCCCTGTAACCGAGCACAGCTGGCCGACCGTCCACCTAACGAACTGCTTCTTGCTTGTCCACGTCTTGGTTGTTCCGTCCGATGATCTCGTAATAGATTTCTGTACGCGGTAGAAAACACCACCCCTAACGAACGGGTTGTCCGGGTTTGATGGGGTTCCGTCAGTGTTGACGTTCATCCCTATGTCTGATATAACGTCAAAGGAGTGCCCCCCACCGGACTCGGATGGGTAAAGCTCAACCATTTGCCATGGCATCCACCTGCCGTTGTCCCCGTACACACGTGGTTTGTTTGTTGTCATAACGGACCCGTTAAACACAGGCATACCGTGACCGTAAGAGTGGATGTAGTTGGATATCATATTGAAGGTGTACGCCCCAAACAGCTCCGTGGAGCTTGATACGTAAACCCTTGTGCTGATTTTTCTAGGGGAAACCGTAAAGTCATGGGTTTCCTCAACAATTAAGAACCGTGAGGTTTTGCTCTGTATTTGCCCCTCAAACTGCTGACACTCGTCGGGTAGTTGTAGCAGCTCTAACGCCTTTTGTGTGCTCATTTATGTGTTTTTTTTGATTTTTTAACCACTTGCGCCCCCTCAACCACCTCCCACGAGTACTTGTGCCACGGCCTGTCAAATCCCATTACCTTATCAAGCTTCCAGCAGTCTGAAAGGCACTTCGACTTAGCCATTTCGGGGGACTTAGCGGTACACCTTGCGTGGTGAATCACGCTATCCCCATCAAGAACCATTACCGTGTATTCCCTCATTCCTCGCCCTCCCCTGAGATTTCAACCTCAACCTCCTGGGGGAGCGGGGTTTTGTTACTTTCCGCCTCAATTACCACCTTTTTAATGTTTTTTACAGCCATTACCACCGTTGGCCAGTACTCCAGAGGCAGACCAGACAGCTCGGCAATGGTGTTGTCAATTGTGGCAACGGCACGAACGTACTCGTCCCCGTCGTTTAGGTCCCCCAAGGTCTTGTACAGCTGCTTAAACTTGTTCTCCAGCTTAGAGACAAGGTTGTTTGAAGCCATTTTTAGGTCCTGTGTAAAAACCCCCGTGGCAACACTCTCGTCGTGACACTGGGCGTACACCTGCTGCGCGGCAAGGCCTGTGACAACCATCCTGTAGGCCCTGATTGCTTGTTCTTTCGTCATTTTTCTGTTTGTTTTTGCAAGTGTACGACATTGTGAGTAGTATTTGCAAATAAATTACGCGATTTTAACAAATTAGTTCTTAAAAAACAGGTACTTTGACTGAGTCTGATCATCTATTGCGTCAATCAGCTCGTCAAGCGTAGCCGCAACGACAAACTGTGCCCCCCCTGAACCAACGACACACAGGTTCTTAAAGGATGAGTATGGACCTATGTAGTCTATGTGGTAAAACCAAAACTCTTCGATGTGGAACATTTCGGGCATGGTTTCCAGCTCTTCGTACAAGCGAATTTGTAGATCATCAACCACTGACAGTTTAAGCTTTAGCATAGAAGACTGTGATTTTGGTTTGTAACAAATTTATTGTGTTTTTTGTCACGACTCAACTTTCCTGTAATGATTTTTCCAAAGAAAATCCGATAAGCAGACCCCCGTCTCGGTGACCTTCTCCTCTGTCCACTCTGGGTGGAGGTGAAGGTACTCGTGAATCATAACCTCAAGGTGCTTCTTGCCCCTTAGCCTTGGGTCAATTTCTATAGTTCCGTTTGGCATATACTGCCCCCAGGCCTGTTGCCTCCCCAGTTTTTTCAGTATTACCTTCGGGTGTCTCATTAGTCAAATTTACAAAAACTACCGAACCCTTCCGTTTATAATTGTAAAATTTTGAACCTCAAAGGTCTCGTCCTCAAAGACCTTGATGTGGGCAAACCCGTGGTTGTATTTGTTGTACGGTGCGTAGTCCGGGTGCAGCTCCGACAGGCAACCAATAGACCAGCAGGCAACCACCCTCCCGTTAATGTTAGGCTCCGTGTGGTGAGATGTCTGGTGGCTGTGACCGCAGATTGCGTTGTCCTTTGCCCTTGTGTAAAGACCACGCGCCACGTTGACGGGGGAGAACGTGGACTTACCAAGCTCATGGCCGTGGAGTATCGTCAGTTTCCCCGCGTGGATAAGCTGCTTATCGGGGATCATTACGATGTTGTACCTCTCCAAGTGAAGCAGGGACTCTAAGTTAAACTCGTTTATCCCAAGCAGGTCGGGTGCCTTATTGATGATGTAGTGTTCGTACCTAATGTCGTGGTTGCCGAGTTTAAAGTAGATGTTCTGGGTTGGGAAGAGTTCCCTTAGGGTTGCAAGGAACTCCCTGGTAGACAGAATCTCGTTGGCAAAGTTCCTCTTCCTTGGGTCCTTGTCAAACCTGGAGACCGCGTAGAAGTCTATCAAGTCTCCATTGATAATGATTGTGTTAACCCCCTGCTCCATCCCGTACTTTAAAGCTGCAGTCAGAGCCTGAATGTTGTGGTACGGGATGTGAATATCGGAGATAAGGAGGATGTCGTTGTGCGAGACGGGGAGCTTGAACGCCTTGTGCTCGGGCTCTAAACTCTTGGGGAGGTTGAGCGGGTTGTCGTTCTTTGACAGCGCCTTGAGGTCTGCAAACTCTGATTTTTTATTCGTGGGGGCGGTTGGCTTTGGGTTGTCTTTCTTCATCCTCTTTGGGCTCCTCTTCCACCGGAAGTAGGCCGCTGAAAAGCATGAGTACGTCTCCCCCTGTTTTTTAGCGTACTCATTCAGCAGTTGCCTTTGGCTTTTTCCGCTTGTGTCAGAAATAATTTGTTGAAACACTGTTCGTCTATCCATTGATTTTATTTTTTATGGAGAAAAAAAAACAAGCCGCCCCAACTATAGGGACGGCTGTCAAACAAAACGAAAATTGAAACAAGGCACACAGATCAGTGTGCGGAACAAATGTATTGAATATGTTCCATTGAAGCAAGTTAGTTGATTGTAATGCTAAACCTATTGGTCCCAGTCTGTTTTGATTTTGATTTCCACTGAATGAACTTGGTGACAAGCGCAAACGACATGGTTGTCGAACACGCTATTAAGTTCTTTGTATCAGACTGCGTAACAGACACTATCACCCCCACGAAAAAGGCAAAAACAAAGGCTAAAAAACCATGGTTTTCACCCGACACGAGGTGCTTGGCAAATAGGATTGCGGAGTTTGGTTTCTTCATACTGCTTCTTGTATTTTCAGCTTACTTATGGGTACCTCAACAGAGACATCAAAGCTCGTCCCCTTCATTTTTTTGTCCTTTGTCATGTCGTATACGCTCGGTGCGTAAAACGATCTCCACGCCTCGCACATAGCGCATATGTGTTTTTTTACAGAGGACGCAGTGTTTAACACCTCCGATGTCTGTAGGATTTCGTTGTTAGAGGCCACTGTCTTCACCCTGAACCCCTTCATTTTTTTCCCATCAACAGTTCTTGTGGCGTCGTAAATTTCTATTCTGTTTGTCATCTTGTTTATTGTGTTTGTTGTGTCAAATGTAACAATTAATTGCTAAATGCCCGTGGTGGTTTTGTTTTTCTAACAAAAATCAATCATCTCAAGTACGTTTGAGAAAACCCAAGCCACCTTAGCACGGAAAAGAACACCATTAAAAAAAATGTGTTTAATAGGCTGTTAGTGAAGCTGTAGGCTATCAAGAAATCCGTTATTCTGTACTGAAAGAAGTTGGACAGGTGCCACCAGTCAGTAAAAAACACCAGCGCCGTTGAACTGAACGGGAACCTTTCAGAGTACTTCGGTAAGTGAGTCCCAAAGTACCACCAATGCCTTGTTTCAGAGCCCGGGACAAGCGATCCGTTGGGGTTTGTTTTCCACTTACCCTTCCACCCATTGATTATGTAGTCTGGATCGTGGGCAATCCTATCTGATATACCCTTGAACGCCCCAACAAAAAATATCCCTATAATAATTATCGCTATCATTTTTTTCTTTTTTTTCGGTAGTCAGGCCTTGGTTCGCGCATCTCTTTGATATACTGGTAGGCCATGACGGCCAGAACAAGGCTTGCCGTTACCATACACCCAATGGCTGTTGTCATGTCCCCCACAAAGTAGCTTGACACTCCGTACACGACAAAAAGAATCAAGAACGTGCTTACAATCTTGCTGTCGTATGCCACCAAGTAGTACCAAAATGTTGTTCTGTACTTTTTCATTTTTGTTTGTTTTAGGCGGGAGGGGGGAAACCAAAAACCCCCCTTTCCGCCGTACTTCAAATCAACTCTAACCACTGGTTTTTTCGTCTATCTTGTATGTTGCGTTCTTCCAAATCCGTACCTGGTCACTTGTGAAGTGCTTTATCTCCCCGCCGTTCTCAAGAACAACGGTTATTTCATCGTTCTCAAGGAATCCAGACGCGGTTATGTAAAGTATGTAGCCATCCCCAAGGGGCGTAATTACTGGTATCGGTCTGTCTACAAAGGTTATCATTTTAAAACGGTAAAATCAAAATTTTAAAATGGCAATCCATCATCCTCGGGAGGCGATCCTGCAGGCTGCCACCCCGTTGCCTGTTGTTTCTCCTCCGGCTTTGACTCATAAACCCTTGGCAAGAACGTGTCCTTTAGGTAAGACTCAAAAAACTCTTGTCTCTCCGTGTCGTCCCAAACAATCTGCCCCTTGACCTTCATCTGCTTCATTTCTGGCATATCGCCTGGGTTCTCCCTTGTCCACGCCCACTCAACGTTGTCTTTATCCTGTCGGATGTAAAGCATTGTTTTTTTCTTTCCGTCAACCTCCTTTGCCCACGGGGATAGCGTTACTGGCTTTTCCGGGTTGATGTTCGGCATACACAAAAAGAAACCTGATGAGTACCGTGAAGACCATGGCATTTGTACCTGAAAGGTCTCATCCCCGTCCTTCAACACAATGCAGAGCTGATCGCCGTACCCCTGCTCGGACACCCTCTTAAAGGCATCAACGATGTTCCCCGTAACGGACGGGTAACGCTTTTCGTACCAAACCTTGGTACCGTCCTTTGAGTTGCACTTTACAGCACCGTCGGTGCCCTCTTGAACTCGTTTTGCAATACGTCCATCAGAAATACTGAGGTACGTTCTGTTTGATGAACCACCTGTGTCTAATCCCATAGTTTAATTGATTAATGATTGATTGATTAATTATTGTGTGCAAATGTAACATACACGACTTGTTTGTGCAAATTTAATTTGTTAAATTATTCCCAGGCTTCCTTGTACCCGTTTGGGTGCGCTATGTCTTCGTTCCATTCTTTTGCTTCTTTTGAATCCGTCCAGTTTCTGTTAGGACTTACTGCGCTTGGTGTTTCTTGCTTAATTTCAATCTGGACAGCCCTCCCGTCTATTGCCTGTTGAAGGTAGTCTACACCGTCAAAGGTAAACCTCCTCGTGTTCCTCTGTAGTTGAAATTCAAACGACCCCTTTAGTCCAACTATCTTCTGTCTTCTGATCTTCTTACTGTGAAACTCGCACACGGGGCTGTCTGGGGCTGTCTGAGCGAATGGACGGTGGTATATGATGATGTTATCCGCCTTGTTGTTCCACATCGCACCATCTGCAAGGTCAAACACCTCTGGACAAGGATAATTCCCATCCTCTCCTTTTCTCATTTTGTGCGGGTGAACCACGATGTCGAAGTACACGTTGTTCTTCCTCGCAAACCGTGTGCAGTCAGAAAGGAAAGTTTCGAGGTACTTGTCGCTGCGTCCCGCACCCTTTGAGTAATCGTTTGCCATTTGGTTGAACGGATCAATAACCACCCTGTCAACTCCGTGCTTGATGATCAGGCTCAGGAACACCTCCTTCACGTAATCTGGTGTGGGGGCTACGTTCTTCGGGTACACCATGAAAATATGGTCTCCAATCATCTTGTACACCTTCATGTACGCATCGTATGATGGGCGTGTTGGGTTACTTGGTGTGCAGTCTCTCCCAAAGTAAATCTCTACAAGGTCGTGGTAGAACTGTTCGGCAGGCAGTTCCTCAGGAGTAAAGATGGCAACCCTCTCCCCAAACCTAACCATACGCATTATCATCTCCCACTTCATGAATGATGACTTTCCGTAGTTTCCTATTCCGGAAACAATTGTTAATTCGCCTTTAACTCTTTTGAAGTGCCTATCGAGCAATGGGACGCCGACGGGCATTGCTGCTTGATAACCCTTGAGGTAAATTTCCCCAGCCCTATCCATCACCTCCTCGGCATAGATTACGTCCTCCTTAGACATTTCATCGAGGTCCTCTTCGGTTAGCTCAATCTTAACCTCCTTGTGGCTACTCTTTGTAACTAACTGATCCTTAGTGAACTCGGCAGTATTCCACTGGCTCATGTTCGCCCTGTACGCACTACGGATGGCCTGGCGACACTCCTTCTGACTGAAGCTTGCATCAGGAACGACGTAGGTCATCATCATGCTGTAGCACGTCTCCTCGAGCATCCCGAACCTACAGCAGCTTGCGGCCAGCTTAAAAACGAAGTGATTCCTTTCCCCCTCACGGAACGCATCCCCCTTGGATGTCATCCACGTCAGCAGGTTGTTGAATATCTTGTCGTCATCGTTAATCGTTTCAGTGGTTGTCTGTTGGGGCAACCTTCTATCGGCCTTTTTTACAGGCAGTTTGTTGTACGTCTCGGCGTTCTCGTTGTACCAAAGATTGGGATCATACGACTCAAAGCAGAGTCGGGACAGGTTCTTTCCGGTCTTGTCAATGTCTGGAAAGTCATTCATTAAGGCCTCAAAGTGCTCTTTGTGCATGGTTTTCCATTCAATTTGGACGAGCGCCTTCAATCCCTTGCCAGATGGGGAAGTCCAAACAGCTGTTATGTACCCTAAAGAGCACAGTTCTCTGCGTTTTTCGGCCATGTCTGACACGTTATCGAAGTCCAAAACAATGTACCCGGAATGTTCGACAAGTTCAGAGTCCTTTCGCTTTGAGAACGTGCCGCTGAAACAAACGGCAGGGAGTTTCTTTTTTAACTCGTCCGCCTCCTTCTTGGTTTTTGCTTGCCTCGCCTTGTTAACAAGCTCCTTTGACTTCCCATTCCTAATTCGTTCAAGTGCGCCCAACACACTAATTGTGTGTCCCTGCAGGTCGTTGAAGTCTTGGTAGATTGATACTTTACCATCTATTGGTCTCATCTGTAGTAGGTGTTTGTTTTATCGTTTGTTTTGTTTGTGTTTCATCCTCCCATCTCCTGTCGCGAAGGTATCGCACAGGATCCTTCCAGTACTTGCGTTCGCGCCCCGATTTGTGGTTCCCCATGCACTCCACGGCAAGTATGCGATCTTTTTCATGCAGTTTGTTCCATGCAGCTTCTGCTTGTTTCTTGTCCACTTTCTTGTCGTAAGCCATCCAAAACTGCTCGAAAGAATACTTATTTTCTTCTTTTACTTTATTCTTTTTATTATGTGAGCATTCCTGAGCAGGGGTATGCTCATTTTTGAGCAGGGGGTATGCAGGTTTTTGAGCAGGGGTATGCTCAAAAAAATCATCTTCCTCATTTTCAGACACTGGTATCTCGGGGGTAACTGTTCTGCTTAAAATGTCGGCATCTGGATTTATAGTTAAACATCTAACCTCAACCTCATTTCTGGTATTGAGTTTCACAATTCTCCCCAAAACACCTTTCTGTTCGAGATCAGCAATTATCCGTCTCACACTGTGCTTGGATATCCCAAGGCATTCACCCAGATAATGATTTGAGGCAAAGCAATAGCCCCTGATGTTTGATAAATTCGAAATAACCCCTATAAGGAGTTTTTCCGTGGATGATAATTCCTTGCTAAGCAACACACTTGCAGGGATAATTGAATATTGATTGTGCATGATAAAATAAAAAAGCCCCGTGTAAGGCACCGGGGCTTGGGTTGGTCAAACTTGCGTTCAACTTGCCAAACCCTTCTTTTCGGCCTTACTCAAAAAGAAGGAATTGGCACAAATACATCGCAAAGATAATCCTGTTTTTTCACTTGTCAAGACTTTACTCATATTTTTTTCAGTCTATTGACACAGTGCATATTATTTGTATATTTGCCGCATGAGTAAACTTATTCCGCCAGACCACACGGTCTTTGTAAACATAGAATCGCGCTCAAAGGGGAGCGTGAAGGCTGTGATAACCGATGTTGGGAGCGGCGTTGACTATGAGGTTGGTCAGCGCGTCGGCATTATTGGAAAGATAGACAACCTTGAAATACAGGGGGACTCAAGGTTCTCCGTTCACGAAAAATACATTGCGTTTTTATATGAGTAACAAGAAGACGTGGGAAAGGGCTAAGACTGTTTTACAGCGCCTTATTGATGATCGTGTCGAAATATACGAGGTTACAAGGATATTTAACCCAATGGCAAACGGGGCAAGAAAAACCCTGTGCCTGTGTAAGCCGTCAGTAACCGACAACGATCTTGACGAGGTTGAGAAAACAATAGAAAGATACAAGAACACCCTGAGCGAGGTGTCCTCAACTCGTGTTGAGCAGAGGGTAAAGCGGTCGATGTTCTTTAAAACACTTCAGGAGCACTATGATAAGAACAAAAACAAAAGAGCAGTACGAAAAGGCCATTAAGGTCTACGACTACTACATCCGCAGGGAGGTGGCAGAGAAAGACAAGCTAGAGTCACTTACTGAAGACCCCGAGGTTATAGAGCTTTTTGATGGCTCTTACGCCTCTATCCGCAGGGCCATTTGCAGGATGCGTGATAAAAAGCCTGTTGGGAAGAAACTTTTCGAGAGGCAGCTTGCTTTTTTAGAGATTTACGAAAAAAGAT
>Ga0315909_10000263_pt1 | contig 68385 bp, 82 predicted proteins | sample LakEriMetagenome_11_FD_203527 | JGI IMG/M metagenome (GOLD analysis project Ga0315909, IMG submission 203527) | Freshwater fungal communities from buoy surface, Lake Erie, Ohio, United States - Buoy 2 MA125 | ecosystem: Environmental > Aquatic > Freshwater > Lake | place: USA: Lake Erie, Ohio...
TACATTACTTGAATTGTATATCAGATTGTATAACTGAGTGTCAAGTTTGGCTAAACTAATCGAACCATCTGGTGTGATGAAAGCATTTGCTGTCGTGTACATTGTAATGACACGAACTAATTCACCACTAGCAGGAGCACCGTCAAAAGTAATTGTTTGTTGAATATTGTTGACTGTGTATGATGTAATTGGTTGAATAACACCATCAACAGAAACGATCAACACTTCACGTGCTTGTGGTAAAAATCCTAAGTTAAATGTCGTGAAGTTACCATTCGCAACTGTTTCGAATGTTGATACTGAAACATTTGAACTGACATATTGAACAAAGTATGGATTAACTTTGTCATATCCAACTACACGAATATTTTCTCCGTTGCCAGGAGCGGTAATAAACGTAATGTTATTTGTTGATGGATTTACAGTATATGCGTCTTCGGGTTGTAAAATACCACCAATTGAAACAAAGATGGCGTTGCCAGATTCCGGTCTAAATCCTAAATTAAAGCCCTGCGTTACACCATCACCAATACCATTATACGAAACAACAATGGCACCAGCAGAGTTCGCAACATCAAGAGTATAAAGATTTACATTATTGAATCCTGCTACACGAACAGATTCTCCAGCAGGTGGAGGCTCATTGAATGAGATCGAACTGTTCGAACGATTTACTTCATAATCAGCAAGTTCAGTTTGTACAATACCACCAATTGAAACAATTACTGCTGTATTTGATGTTGGTGTAAACCCTAAAGCATATGTAGAAACAGCACCATTTGATGTTGTAGAGAAACTTCTAACTTCAGCATTAGCACCAGTATTTGCTTTATCAAAAGCGGCATTGGCTTGCAAGAATGCCGCATTGGCAGTATTAAACGCTGGTTGTACTTGTGGTGCTACATTGTTTGCCGAAGCAAAAGCGGCATTAGCATGATCGAATGCTGCGTTAGCCTGCGTTGATGTTGCGTTAGCTACGATAAATGATGCGTTTGCCTGATTGTAAGAAGCATTCGCCTGAATAAAGCCACTATTCGCATGGAAAAATGCTGAGTTTGCTTGTGTAAAGCCAGAGTTCGCATGATTAAATCCAGCATTTGCTTGAATTGTCGTAGCATTGGCAACAATAAATGCCGCATTCGCATAGTCACCTGATGTTACTGCTTTACCGTCGGCGGTGTTTGCTGCCACATATCCAGCATTTGCGTGATGGAAAGCAGACTGTGCGTGAAGAATACTAGCATTGGCTTGAATAAATGCCGCATTAGCGGTATGAAACGCCGGCTGAACTTGCGGAAACACATTATTAGCAGCAGCAAAAGCAGCGTTCGCATGAACATATGCACCATTAGCATATACTCCCGCCGATGTAGCATTTGAATCAGCATTGTTTGCTTTGTCGAACGAAGCGTTGGCGTGTATAAATGCCGCATTTGCTTGTATGAAAGCAGCATTAGCTGTATCATATGCTGGTTGTATTTGTGGTGCTACATTGTTCGCAGCAGCAAACGCAGAGTTGGCATAAGATCCAGCTGACAAAGCATTCGCATCAGCATTGTTGGCTTTACCAAACGCAGCATTCGCATGAATGAATCCACTGTTAGCATATGAACCGGCAGACAGCGCATTTATATCGGCAGTGTTTGCTTTATCGAACGAAGCATTGACATGAATAAATGCCGCATTTGCTTGAATGAATGCCGCATTTGCTTGAATGAATGCCGCATTAGCAGTGTTGAATGCTGGCTGTACTTGTGGTGCTACATTATTTGCCGAAGCAAAAGCAGCATTAGCATGGTCGAATGATGCGTTGGCTTGAATGAATGCTGAATTTGCTGTGTTGAATGCTGGTTGTACTTGTGGTGCTACGTTATTTGCTGAAGCAAAAGCAGCATTAGCATGATCAAACGCAGAGTTAGCATATGAGCCAGCAGACAAAGCATTTGAATCGGCAGTGTTTGCTTTTACAAATGATGCGTTAGCATGAATAAACGCAGCATTAGCAGTATCGTATGACGGTTGAACTTGTGGTGCTACATTGTTCGCAGCAGCAAACGCAGCATTGGCGTGATTAAAAGATGCGTTGGCTTGTATAAATCCAGAATTTGCGATTATGAACGAAGCATTCGCATATTGACCAGTAGCATTTTGAGACACATAAGCGGCATTGGCATGAGCATATGATGAGTTCGCTTGAATGAAGCCAGAATTTGCATGTTTGAAACTTGCAATTGCTAAGTTTTCTGCAATGTTCGCAGTCGCAAATCCTGCTTTAGCAAGTTCATTAGTGCTGTTTGCAAGATTCGCACCAATAGGATAAAATTCTTTTTCGTATGCTTCAAAAGTGTTATATACTAACCAACTGTTCGCAGTTTTATTCGCAAGAAGAATATGACCAGGTTCACCAGTGCCTTCGTATGCTAACCATTCATTGACAGTTTCATCCCAAAGAATGTATGCGTTAGGTGAGTCGCCACGATTGACAATGATCGCAGCATTGAGTGATGGTGTACCAACAACATTGGCACTCAGAATTACATTGTTACCACCAATAAACAATTGATCTGTAGTAATTGTTTGAGCATTACTAACTACCAGATTGCCTGTAATGGTCAGATTACCTGTGAACAAACCATCACCAGCAACGTGTAGGTTTGCTTGTGGGCTGTCTGTATCAATACCTAAACGGTCATTGACATAATCCCAATACAGTTTAGTAGGATCTTGGTCAATAGCACCATTGCGACCAAACAGAATAGCACCGTTTGTTTTATTCTTGCCTTCCATCAAATGAGAATAGACAAGAATCGAACCGTCTGTTACATCAGACAGAGTGACATAACCAATTGCCATTGGCACACTTGGTGTTGCTGGTGGAGTTGTTTGATATTCACCTGGTGTATCGGACAAGAACAACTCTTGACCAGCAGTCAATAACGAAGTGTTAAGTCCTCTTATTTTACCATGTATCGTTACATAACCATAATCATTATTTGCAATCGTAGTAGAAGTAACACCAACAACTTCAGCATTCTCAGCAAGAGTTGCCGAAGCAAGAGCAACAGCGGGGAAACCATTTGCCGATGCGTCACCACCTATACGAGCAACTTTACCTCTGGCAATTGTAGTACCAGAATTATTCCATACACGAATTACTGTTTCTTGACCAAGTTGAATCGTATTATCAGATTCGTTGTTATATGCTAAAGTCTTCTGATCGTTTTCGTAAAAAATACGACCTTCGTTTCTTGGTGGTATAGAAGATGAAGTGTTTAAATCAATATACGAACCAACAAATACATTTTGTGTTGTTAGATTAGCATTAATTGTAACATTAGCGGTAACTGTGCCACCAAGATTTGCATTTAACGAATTGTTGGCACGAATGAATGCCGCATTCGCATATTGACCTGTAGCATTCTGTGAAATATAAGCAGCATTAGCATGATCAAACGCAGCATTGGTTTTTATGAAGCTCGAATTGGCATGAATGAATGCGGCATTCGCATATTGACCAGTAGCATTCTGTGAAAGATATGCTGCATTTGCATGGTCAAAAGCAGCATTTGTTTTTATAAATGCACTATTGGCTTGAATATATGCACCATTAGCAGCAGCAAAAGCACCATTAGCATTTGCGAAAGCAGCATTGGCTGAAGCAAAAGCACCATTGGCATTTGCAAAAGCATATGATGTGTAGACATACATGTCTACTGTACCGTTTGCGCCAAAGAAATAATTTGAAAAGATAGCATTAGCACCCGTAATACTACCGTTTGAACCTGTTGTTGTCAGTGTGTTCGATGTAACATTACCAACAATAGTAACATCACCAGTAACTTGACCACCAACGTTTGCGTTTAGTGAATTATTGGCACGAATAAATGCAGCGTTGGCTGTGTTGAATGCCGCATTCGCTGAAGCAAAAGCACCGTTGGCATTCGCAAAGGCAGCGTTGGCTCTAGCAAAAGCACCATTCGCATTTGCAAAAGCAGCATTCGCATGATGAAAGCTAGAATTGACATGTATAAAACTTGAATTCGCTTGTATAAATGCCGCATTGGCGGTGTTGAATGCTGGTTGTACCTGTGGTGCTACATTATTTGCCGAAGCAAAAGCAGCATTAGCATGATCAAACGCCGCATTAGTTTTTATGAATCCAGAATTTGCTTGAATGTATGCAGCATTCGCTGAAGCAAAAGCGCCATTCGCATTTGCAAAAGCAGCATTGGCTGAAGCAAAAGCACCGTTGGCATTTGCGAAAGCAGCATTCGCATGAAAGAATGCAGAGTTGGCTTGTACAAATCCAGAGTTTGCTCTTATGCCAGTTGTGTTTTGACTTGCGTATGCGGCATTTGCGTGAATGAATGCGGAGTTAGTAGTAGCAAATGTACTATTGGCATTTACAAAAGCAGCATTCGCATGATGATATGCTGAGTTGGCTTGAATGAATCCAGAGTTCGCATAATTACCAGATGCGTTTTGAAACTGAAATGCCGAGTTAGCATGAATGTATGCTGCGTTGGCTTGTTCATATGCCGAGTTTGCTCTAATACCGCTTGTGTTTTGACTTGTATATGCGGCATTCGCATGTAGATACGCAGCATTCGCATGAAAGAACGAAGAATTAGCTTGTGTAAATCCAGAATTTGCTTGATCAAAAGAATAATTAGCATGTAAGAATGCCGAGTTTGCTTGTACGAAAGCTGAGTTAGCATACGATGCTGTCGCTGAACCACCCAGATCATCATAGTTTACGCCATCATTCGTAAATGTCCATTTGTTGTCAGTTTCATTCCACAACAAATAAACATTCGGTTGTGCGCCACGATCAATTTCAATACCAGCATTCATTGTCGGTTGACCCGACTGACTAATCGCTGTATTCAGTGTGATAATATTATCACCGATCAATACGACAGGTACATTGGCACCAATCGAACCACCAACGATATTCAGATTACCTTGAATCAGAACATCACCAGTAATTGTGCCACCAGAGTTGGCGTTTAGCGAATTGTTAGCACGAATTGAAGCAGCATTTGCTGTACGAAATGCTATATTAGCTTGTTCATATGATGTAAGTCCACGAAGATATGAATCATGTCCACCAATAGGAATAGCACCTGTTTCCGCTGGTGAACCAATGAATAATGTGTTACTACTATACGAATACGCTGGTTCACCAATGTTGAGTGATACAGGTGTATTTGTTGTTAGCGAACGCTTTATTTGAATTGATGTATTTGACATTTATAATTCTTAGAATAATCCGCCGTCAAGATTTCCTAAAACGGTAGTAGCAATTTTCATTTCAAAACGATTGTTTGCTGAGTCAAACACTAAAGAATATCCATCTTGAACGCCTTCTGTGGACACATCATTTATTTCTGCCAATGTTACATTTGGTTTTGGTTTAAAGTTCGGTGATGTAAGTGTTGCTCTATTCGGTTGAAAAACTGTAACAGAACCTAAGTTAGGTTGACCAACCGTAACTGGACCTAAATCTGGCATGAATTACCTCGTAACTGATGGAAGAACAACAGCAGTGCCTTCTACTACACGTGTCACAGAATTGTCAGTCGAGTTTCTGATAATCAAATCATAAACATAGCGACCAGGAGTTAAGTTTGATGTGTTCGCAGCAGTCATTGAAAGTGTGATTTGACCGTTAGCATTCCCAGTAATGATCGCTGTGAGTGTGTTTGCTGATGAAGAATAATAAGATTTGCGTAATTGAGCAGAAGCAGAATAAGTTGTGAGATTTACGGAGTCACCTTGTACATCATTTACAGTGACAGTTGATGTGAGGTTTGCACCTTGCTCAATAGTGATTTCTACGTATGCCGCCAAGATTGTCTCCTTCTAATCGTCTATTTAGTCAATCTTGGAAGCGTAAAAAAACCCCCACATATGTGGGGGTTCTATTATTTAAAAATATAATCTATTCTTCTGTAGGTGGGGAAACAGGATCGGGAGCAGGATCCCAAACACCATCAGTTTCGTTCCAAACATAGTTACCATCGGGTTTTGGCACAGGCGCTACCCAATCGGCTGTTCCTAAATCAAGTGTCCAAGATGGAAATGGTGAAGGGGGAATAAAAGCATCAGCACCTTCATGGTAAATCATTCCTTGACCAGCATATCTTTTACGAAAATTGCCGTTATAACTTGTTTGTACCCAACGACCACCAAAAAGTCTTTCACAAAATGCGGCACCAATAGATTCTTTTTCAGTGCCGTTTGGTGTAGATGTATCTCTGTTATCAACAACGATAACACGAAGAACTACATTATTATGATCTAATTCGGCAAAGTGTGCCATTTTATCTCCTTGTAACTTTCATTTTAATTGTTCAGACAATACTTTTTCTTGTATACCAAATTCTTTAAGTTGATCGTCACGCCACTGTGTATCTATGGAATCTTCTAATTGCTTTAGTTTTTCCATACACTCTTTTACTTCTTCCATAGTTGGGCATGGTCTAGGATCATCCCATTTGCTAAAACCCATATTACTTATTTCCCAAGTTGCGCCTGGTCGTAATAAATGAACTGCTGTATCTATTCCATATAATTGATATATTTTTTCCATAATCACTCCAAATAACTAATTAGCCAACAACTTTAATAATAACGATTCCTGATCCACCGGCCCCAGAATTGAAAAAGGTTGCGGGGTTGTTGCAATGTCCACCGCCACCACCACCGCCACCGGTATTCACTGTGCCAGCAGCACCAATTTTTCCTGCGGGTGCTGTGCCGGCAGCAGGAGGTGGTCCGCCACCAGCACCACCGCCACCAGCCCCACCAGATGACCCACCGGGACCAAATCCGCCACCACCACCACCGCCAGCATAACTCGTCGAAACTCCAGTAATTGAAGAAGCAACACCCTCACCACCATTGCCACCAGCACGTGGTACAGCCGAAGTTCCTGCTGCCCCGTTAGCACTTGCGCCTCCACCACCTGCGCCGGAGTTTGCGTTTGGTGTCGTTATACCAGCACCACCGCCAAATCCTTGCGCTGGCGTCACGTTTGGTATATTACCCTGTCCAATCGCTAATGTGTTATTAGCAAATCCAACGCCATATGTGCCGGCTCCACCACCACCCGATCCACCATTTGCTGCTGCGTAAGCACTGCCTGGGTGACTGAAACAAATAGCTCCCGACCCTCTTCCACCACCAGCAGCAGAAATTTGATTTGGTGTGGTTCCAAAACTGGAATTTGTGCCATTAGACCCTTGTGTTATTGCGGTTGGACTGGTCCCCGAATTGCGATTACCACCACCACCAACAATAATAGGATATACTTGCCCAGGAGTGACTGGATAGTTTGTACCAATGCGTACTCCACCAGCGCCACCACCGCCACCAATTAGATAATTGACACCACCACCTGGGTTTCCTGTAGATGCTCCTGCTCCGCCACCTCCACCACCAGCAACGACAAGATAATCAATCAATGTGGCGCCAGTTGGTGCTGTCCAATTAGTCGATGTTTTGAAAGTGTAAGTAGTTTCACTTGCAGGTTGTACATAACGAATGATGACGATACCTGAACCACCAGCACCTCCGAATGTGGCGCCACTCAAAGGGGATACAAGATTTGCGCCGCCACCACCGCCGCCACCAGTGTTTGCTGTGCCATTTTGCCCATTTGCTCGTAATGCTGCACACCAGCCAGGGGCATTAGGGTGTGGATTTCCACCTCTACCCCCACCACCAGCGCCTCCTGCTCCAGCAGTACCCAAAACTTGTGGAGTACCCCCCGTACATGAGTAAGTAGCCCCACCACCACCACCAGCATAAGTAGTAGATATTCCAGATATTGAACTTGCTATGCCTACGCCACCCATACCTGCTGAACTTGTGTTCCCAGTGCTGCCATTTGCACCAGCACCACCACCACCACCGGCTCGACCATTTACTCCTGGGGTAAAACCAGCACCACCACCAAACCCCTGAGCAGGAGTTACATTAGGAAGATTACCTTGACCACCAGGAGTAACACCAAGTGGACTTGTTGACGCTGTTCCTCCCCCCCCTGATCCACCTATTCCGGCATAACCCAAAGTGGGGGCAGCTGGTCCGTGTGTCCTACCCCCCATCCCACCACCTGTCGCATCAACACTGTTTGGAGAATTACCAAAAGAACTATTACTACCATTTGCAGCAGGAGTTGCTCTAACGGAATCAGCAGTGCCCCCACCACCAACAGTTATAGTATAATCAACACCTGGAGTAACACTCATGTTAGTGCCTAAGCGAAAACCACCGGCCCCACCCCCACCACCAGCAATAAAGTTAGTGCCACTACAAGCAGCACCACCACCACCGCCACCGCCAACAACAAGATAATCAACAGAAGTAACGCCAGGCGGTGCTGTCCAAACACCAGAACCAGTAAATGTCAAAACAGTAGTGAGAAGATTTTGTGGCCATTTACCAGCAGCAATATAGTTCATTGCTTCTGATACAGTAAAGACGCCGCTTGTACCAGAAGTCGCAACTGAAATAGGTAGGGCTCTTACCAAACCACCTGAATAACGTCTAGTCATTAAAAATTCCTCTCTTGATGCTCTGAATTAGCTGATTGTTTCGTATGAACAAGTGAATGTCAAATTACTTGCTGAGTTACTCTGAACCCACAACATGCTTGCTTCGCCCGTAACAGTGGTATCCAACAAATAAAATGATGTTGATTTGTCTAACAAAACCAACGTTGAGTTCGGTGGAACAGAAACCGTGTTACCAATCGAACGAAACGTAGTTCCATCAGCAAGGCGTAGTTCTATGGTAGCAGCATATGAAGTGGCTGGATCCAAATTTGCTATCATGACCGTGTTTACTTTATGAGTAGCATTAGTCGCCGGCGCAGCAACCAATCCCTGTCGTGCTGTATTCGCAGGCGTGAGTGTCACCGTATGCGGTATAATAGAAGTTACGTTTACAATATTAGGTGCGGCCATTTATTATGCTCCAAAAATAATTGATCCTACAAATCCTGAACTTAGGATTTTTGTATTTGCTGATGCTGAAAAGTTGCTATCTGATATAGTGCCGTCTGCGATTAGATTACCAGTAATTGTACCGGCAACAATGTTGTTTCCACGAACACTATTTGGTGCTAAATCATCACCAGTAATGGTTTCTGCGGCAATCAGATTACCAGTAATTGTACCAGCAACAATGTTATTGCCACGAATAGAGTTTTGAGTAAGATTATTACCTGAAACTGATGTAGCTGCAAGTTTATTACCAGTTACAGAACCGTCTGATGGTACTTGTGTTGTTGTGCCATTACCAATATGATGAACAGCAATATTGTTTGTGCCTACTGAAGGAGCAGTAGTAAACGTAATGATATCACCACTTAGAGTATAATCAATACCTGGAATTTTGTAAGAACCGTTAACAAAAACAACAACGGCTGCTGTCCCAGCAGGTGCCCTGGTAAGAACACCAAAAATAGTGCTGCTACCATCGCCGTTGAATAAATCAACTATATGCGGTACTGACGTAACTTGATTGCCAATATAAGACATTTAAATCCTTAATTTTACTCTATTTATTCGTTCTTGAAGGCGGCTCATCATCAGGACAAGGATATTGTTCGTTTACTATTTTAATTGTTTTATAAAAATCTGATTCTTTTCCTGGAATCTGATTTTTGTCTATTGCCTCATATAACAAATTGAACAGCACAGTAATGTCAGGATATGCCTGATATCGATCATAAAAGTGTTGCCAATACGCACAAAATCTTTCTTGAAACTCTAGTTCATTCAGTATTTCTTCTTTTGTTGGTGGTGGTAAACCACTTTCATCCTGATACTCACCAAAAACGAACTCACCATCTTGTTCGGATAAACCGTACTGCGCTGTTGGTCTAAGCGCACGTGCGGCTGTTTTATAATTACAATCAAGTTTACCTTGACCGTGATTAATTAAAAACTGCGAATAATAAATCTCTTCGTTATTCATTCAATCACCCTTCATTTATAATTTTATATATTATGGTTTTTCAGGCCACTGTATATTCCAAGGAAAACCCTCTTGTGACGACATATCACGAAGTGCTTGACGATACGTTGCCCATGCTGCTTTATCCGCCGGTGAATCTTCCAGTTGTGTCCAATCGGATTCTGTCAATCTTTGATTGCGTGTGCGGCGAACGGCTTCACTCTGTTCAGCATCTCTTATTAATTTATATGCATCTTCTTGTTGACTGTCACTAAAAATTGGTCCTAACACATACTTAGTATACCATTTTCCGTCAATTTGTTCAATACCACCAAACTGACTGTATTGATACATCGTGCCACCAGTTGCTTGTGGACCCTCAAATACGGGGTCAACACCGTTTGCTTCCATCCACTCAGTTGTTACTGGTGCTGGAGTTGACGGTATCATATTACGCAGAGCATTGTCTGTTGGAAAATATTCACCGGTTGATTGTAATCTGTAACCCATTTTTTTCCTTTTTTTATTTTTATGCTATAGCCCAATATATGTATCTGGGAGAAGAAATACAAGACTGTGAGTTAAATAATATGGCGATGTCATTACCAAATGCCGCTGTGTTAAATGTAACGGCAGTAATTGTTGGACCATTTGTCCAAGTGATACCATCATCTGAATAAGCAGTGTTTCCGGAACCACCTCCAGCCAAAAATCTATTCCCAGTAAAAACTAATGCTTGTGGACTACGACCTATTGTTCTTGAGGTCCATGTGGTGCCGTCTGGAGATGTAAGCAATGTTTGACTGTCACCGCCGATAACATACAAATTTTTACCATAAACTATATCTCTAAGAGCAATATTTCCTAGTCCCAAATCTGTTAGTGTAAAATTGATTCCATCAGATGATTGAAGTAGTCTAGAACTGGAACCCACAATAAAAAGTACACCATTCAAATATTTAATTCTGTTAAGACTGACTGTTGTACCTGTCGATACAGAAGACCAATTTATACCATCTGAAGAACTCAAAAGTGTACCAGAGGCTCCACATGCCCAATATTTTCCAAAAGCAAACTCACAAGAAAGCAAATTACTTGCTGTACCGCTGGTTCTTGATGACCAAGAAGTACCATTCGATGAAGTAGTTATGTCACCATTGGTACCACACGCAACATATAGTTCATTTCCAAAAGTAATGCCACGAAGAGTGCCAGAAGTAGTAGAATATGTTGTCCACCTTATACCGTCTGGTGAAAAATTAACTTGCCCACTGCTATCCACAACCACAAATTGATTATTGTGAAAAATGGCTCCTTCGACAGCAGTGCCACCAACAGGGTAGCTGGCGTAAAATTCTCCATAACCGCTGTTCATATCTGCTGGTGCTGTTGATGATATTTCAAAGCCTGCTGAATAAGGATCAATGTAATCTGTTGATGTATTTTCTGTGTTAGTGGTCTCTATTGAAAAATAGGGATCATTGCCCGACAATATACCTCTAGACGAATCATATAAGTACCAGTCACCGGCACTTTCAGTAGATTTTATTAGAACTAATCTTGCTCCAGCAGTAAATCCACAATCTATTTGTTGTGAAGTTCCTACTCCTTTACCAACATAATATGAACATTTTGAAACACTCGGAACATCACCAAAAAGATATGCAACAAATGAATGACCGGAAGCATTAACACTACCATTTGTGCCTACCGTAAACGAAGAAGAAGTTGGTGCCGTATCATTCCAAAAGGTAGCAAGAGTAGAATAAGCTCCCCCATCATCTAATTGTAAAGATAAATTTGGTCCTAAAGCTGATGTATATACAGCCCAAGCATCGGTGCCTCCAGCAGTTTTTTTGACCCAAATCATTTTTGGCACTACACCCAAATTATGACTGACTGTTCTAGCGGTACCGGTACCTGTGTATGTAACAATATCAAGAAATCCAGGAGCCCGTCTGAACGCTTCAACTATTTGATTGTTCGAAACAACACTCAAATTTAACTGAGAAGTCGCATCATTTCCCACACCAAATCCATCCATTGCAGAGAAAGAAGTACCATATCCAGATGTAGGTGTCATCAAAGAATCTGCGTCAGTAACTCCTGCTGCGGTAGTACCAGTAGCTAAGTATTGATTACCTCTCAATCTATCACCAACAAGCATTCCACCAAATGAAGTTGAATTTCGCTGACGAGCCATGATCATGTCAGTTAGAATATTAGTTGTCACTTTACGATTATCAACGTTAGTGCCTGTATAAACGATTGGTTGAAACACCTCAGTACCACTTGTTGGTGTTTCCATTGGACCACGACGGATGGCGATGTAGATGAACGTGGAGTTAAGCGTGTTTATTTTTCCACCATCATCAATTATTTGAAATCCATTTGCAAGTAAAGCTATTCTTGTATTTAAATTTTCTACAACATTCAAATTAGGATAAATTTGAGGTGTTTGATTAGAACCAGGAGTATTTGTGATACCCCTTACACCGTCATGTAAGCACCAATCATTGGATGCGGTAGAATCTTTTATTAACAAAAATGCAGGTTCATACCCAAGATTTATAGTCGGACCCGTTGTGCTACCATTTCCAATATAACTTCCACAACTAATTATATTGTCCGAACCACTTAGACCAAAGCCACCAGCGTCGTGAGCGAATAGATATGCAACATAGGTTGCACCGTTTTCATTAACTTCAGGAGTAAGTCCATCTACGGTAAACACCGTATCTGTAGGCGTTGTGTTATTCCAAGCACTGCTACTTGCTGCCGCAAGAGTTGAGTTAAGAATTAATACCTGATTACTGCCCGTTGATCGATGATACACATACCAGTTGTATCCCACACTAGTGCATTTGATGAAAATACATCCTGGCACTGAACCAAGATTGTGAGAAATCTGACGACTAGCAACACCATTACCCGTATAAGTCACCACATCAAAGAACTTGGCTTGTCTACGGAATGTCCATGAGGCATAGAGACTTGCGTTATTGTTATAATCTACATCATCACTTAAAGAAAATCCTGTATTGCTAAAAGCGGTAACTCCTGACAATTCAGACGCCTCAAAAGCACCGGTGCTAGAATCTAAAGATTTGGTTACACCTCTTGCCGTATCTACAAGACGATGGCCTACTACTTGAGAACGACCTTTGATCCAAACTAGACCTCCTTTGGAGGTATCATTAAATACACCACCCTCTGTTCGAGAAATTGGCGCACCAGAAATTGTAATAGAGTATGCGTTTGGCGATAGGTCCGTTGTAAGACTTGGAGCTTTACAAGTGAGTAATTGTGTGCCCGAAACTGCCTCTAGTGGGCTAGACGGCCTAGTAAAGTTCGATGTATATAATGCAGTGTTTGTGATTCTAAGATTTGAAATATACCCTTGTGTAAATTCGTAGCCAGAACCGGCACTGCTACCAGCACCAATATAAAGAGTGCCTGTTGTGATTGCTCCAGTTACACCAGCTGTTGTGCCACTAAGTAGTGTGCCATTAAGAAACATGCGAACAGTGGAACCGCTTCTACAAAGCGCAACATGGCTCCATTGATTAACTATTGGGGGATTAAATGAAAAGTTGATTTGCCCATATCCCCCAACTTGAACATAAAATGCTCCCGTGTTTAGATAATCTGTAACTATAGAAAAATTGGTATCTCTAAAAGACTTGTCTAAGATTATATACGCACGGTTGAAATCTGTGGGAAAAAAGAAAAATTCAACGGTAAAATCTCCGCTGAGAGCAGGCATTGTTGTTATTAAAGCATCATCTACACCGTCAAACTCAACATATCCACCATATATACTGCCAGACATGTCGATTCCATTTGAGATCGTCTGCGTGGTACCATTGCCTGTATACAGATACGTCGAAAATACATCTTCAACATAAACAGCCGTGGTTACGACACCTGGTGTCGTTGCAAAAGGAAACCGTCTGAGGCTTATTCTATTTGAACTAAACTTTCTTGCCGCAACTCTTGGCTGATTGTTTAGACTGCCAGTCAGGCCAAATCTTTTTAGACTCATTCTCAGTAGACTTCAGTACCAAATGCAGAAAACGCCAACAAAGAACTATTCGCATTGACTGATACAATTGAACCAGCATTGAGTGTTACGCCTAGTGAGAGTGTTATCGTATCTCTACCAGGAACATTGACGCCATATGCCAAATAGCTAACGTTCGATACAGCAGCACTTGAAGTATTCACTGCCACCCTAAATGCCGCACCAACACCTGCTGCTTCATCAAGATTTGCGATAGTGATAGACGAAATAATCGCAGAATTTCCAGAAGGAACCGTGTACAGTGTAGTCAACACATTAGCTGAAGGATTTCTTTGTCCTAATATTTTGTATGCTCTTGCCATTTATTTTTCCTTTTACATTCCACCAAACAAAAATGCATCATCGAAAATGTCTGGAGGTGATACGATATTGTTGCCTGAGATTGCGTTGTTTGCGACTAAATTGCCTGTAATTGCGCCAGTCGCTATTTTGAGCGTTGTGATGCTGCCATCAGCGACATCTGTTGCTACAATAGTGCCTGGTGCAATCTTATCACTAGTGACAGAATTTGCTGCAAGTTGTGTTACACCGACAGCGCCCGCTTGAATTTGACTTTGAGTAACTTGATTAAATGTCAATGTAATTGGTGACGTATAATTCACCAAAATATTTTCGGTGCCTAATGATGGCGCTTCAGTGAATGTTACAACACCCGATGAAACATTATACGAAGCAATTGGTGTTTGTAACACACTATTGACAACAACGATAATAGCATTGGCATCATCAAGAGTTCTTGACAAAGTAAATTGAGTACAAGCACCGGTACCACTAAACTTATCTACTTTAGCCGTAAAGAAATTTACTTCAGGGCTATTGCCAATATATGACATTACGTAATCTCCAGAACTGAAACGATAACATCGCCAGATGAAGCAATTGATGTGTTGACTTGTAAATAATCACCCGCTTCAAGCACCATTTTTTGATCACCACCAATAGGAACTAAAGCACCACCAGGAGCAATTGTCGCATCTTTGACAAGATAAACATTATTGGTAATGTTGCCGCCACTCAGAATGACATTTGCTGAGATTGGTGAGTTCGTGATGTTAGCAATTGTCATGCCAATCACAGTTGCTTGTACTCCAGCACCAGCCGAATAGACATTTTGTGCCGTAGTTCCAGCAGCTTTGAGTGTTTGATTTTTAAAAGTATTGGCCATCAAAATCCTCTAATTTTACAGTTTGAATCTATTTATCTTATCCTAAGGCAATCGCAAACGCTAATGCTCTTCCTTCAATATCACTTATACCTGAACCAGAAATTGTTCCAGTAAAACTTACATTACCAACAACGTTACCAGTAACGGCTAGATCACCACCGACAGTGAAATCGGTGTTTGCGTAGAATGTGCCACCAACGCCGTTCGTTAGATTGTTCGCAACGGCAATTAAATCTTCAGTTGCTATAAGCCATTGCTGAAAGGTATTCGCAGTTGTTACCTGATTAATATTTGCTGGCATTTCTATCCTCTATTTGCAATTTGTTGCAACAAAAATTTGATCTCTTGAAAATCACTTTTCAAAGAAGCGATTTCTTCATTTATATGTTCGATATTTTCTTTTATTTTTGTCTTGTTTCTGTGTTCAGACAACTTTTCCCTATCGACATTTATTATCGCTTGATTTTTGGGATCTCTTCTCAGATTATTATGATCTTTTACTTTATACATCATGACAGTGCAATCGCCCTAAAGTTTTTAGCCGAAGGAGCGTTAGCGGGATTGGTTGAATAAAGCACAACTTTAATCGCAAATGTTTTAAAGTTTGTGTATGTTACTCCACCAGACGTATAACTAATTGCATCAGCCTTATATTCATAATCATAATACTCGGTGGCATTTTGATTGGTTGAAGAAACACCAGTCTGTGTCATTAAAGTCCAAGACTTATTCTCAATCTTGTCGGAATCAGTTGCCGACAACACACGATAATAAACTTGAATTGAAGATCCCTGTGGCAAGTTTTGTTGTAGATAAACTCTGAGTGCTGATCCATCGAAGCCATCACTCAAAGTAACTTTTCTTACAATATACTTAGACAAAGCACCACCACCAGATGCTAAAGTTTCTGGGTACGAAGTCACATTTGCTGCTGCTGGACTATCTACTAAGTTTTTCACAACAGTATAATTCGAACCAGAAACATCAACATAAGGTGAAATATCTTCGTTCAAAGTGATCATTCTAATTCTGACATTCGCATCAGAAGAAGTATTAATAATCTTTCTTTCATTGAAAATGATATTCGAGTTGGGTATTACATTAAGATAATTACCCATTGCACCTGTAGAATTTGCTTTTGTTGCCAGCTCAAAAGTAACATTCGCAGAAACACCTAAAGTTTCAAATGGAACATTAAGTCTTGCAAGATCATAAGTTTGATCATATCCAAATGAAACTGGAGTTAAAACTGCCGATTGAACTGTATTTGCGGCAAATTTACAGTGCCTCATAACGAAACAAATATCACTATTTTGATCTGGTGTCCAAGTTGAAGCATTTTGTGACTTGAAGAAAGATCCGATATATGGTTGCGAAACGATTGGCCCAACTCCATCAAGTCTTTGTTGTCCGATTGTACCAATATAAACAGTGTACTCGTCAGAGTTCGCTTTTACTACAAATGAATATTCGCCTGGTTCCAAATATATTGGAGTTCTAAATGTAAATGTTGTTGCAACAGGAACGTTTGGATTAGTAGGCAAATTCACACTTGAAGGATTAAGTGTTACCTCTGATTCAGCGATTATTTCATCGGAATGTGGAAACCCATTTACCGTAGGACGCAACTCTAAAGTAACCGGTATACCAGAACTGTCTTTAGTGGCAAAATAAATGTCAATGCTAGACACAAAGATGCCTTCTGGATTTGTTAAACGATTTACAAAAAAAGTTTGAGCAATCGGATCACTTACTTCACACTTTACTTGTGTTTCTTTACCTTGATTTAAGTTTTGATTCGCTGCATTCGCAAAGGCTTTGCCCACAAAATCTAATGACGCTCCACCAGCAACAACAGAAGCCCAATAGTTGTAACCATCTGTATCGGGTGGACGACCTAAAACTTCTCTGTACAAAGCGCCGATATAATCATCTGCTCTAGCACTTGCACCAAGACTAGTAGATGTAGCTGCTGGAAGTGTACGTACACTTGTAAGATTGGTTGTTGCTTGATTTAATGTTACAGGTGTATACGTTGCTTGACCGGTCGCATCTTTTACGGCACTATGAAAATCAGTTGAACCATTATATCTTGTTCCTCCTGCTTGTGCGGCTCCTATGGCAATAGCATTCATAGTAGTAAATGTTGGTGATTCTGAATCAACATAAACACTTTGTGTTTGTGTATTTATTTTAGTGTTATCAGTATCAGTCGGAAGTTCAACAGTTACATCATCATTTGGATCAAAAATAACCGTTATAACAGGAGTTTTAGGAGTGCGTCTTTTTTTCTTCTTCTTTTTCTTTTTAGGATTGGCAGAGTAAAAAAAGGTTTCAGCAAATGTTGAAGAATTTTGGGGACTAAAAAGATTATCACAGAAAAATAAATGATTTGCTCCGACAGTGAATTTAAAATATTCGTCGTTAGGAATATATATTTTACCCTTTGCGTATCCATTACTATCTGTAGTCAATTCCGCAGTTGTGTAAACCGAGTTTGCGGAATCATATTTTCTCATGTAACCAGTAACATTAATGTTATCCAAATATGCTATTACTCTAACATTAGGTCTCATGCCAAAAAGTTCAAAATCTAACGCAGTGTTTGCGGTATAAATCAAAAGTTTATTTTCAATAATGCCACTGTCGGATGATTTTACTCTAGAATCCGTTGTGGTTTGAAGTTGTTGACCGGATGAAGAATAATATGTGTAAACAATATTTGTTTCATCATCATAGCCAAACAATGACCAATCATTCCATTTTGATCCGGGAAAATTATTTGAGTAAACAAAATTATCTAAACCATTATCTCTATTGATAACAACATCCGGTCTCGTTGAAAAGTCTGCCCAACTTGCAGAAGATTTTTCGAGTTTCACATAACCAATAAAACCAATCACATTAAATGGGTTAACGTTTACTGTTTCTGACGCTATATTTTGTGTAATATATGGTACAGAAGTGTAAGTTAATGTTATAAGATTACCAGTTGTCGATAGTGTGTTACTTGAAATAGCTAAAGATGTGCCATTACTTTCAAACTTCGGTCTGAGTATTTCATTATCGTAATCAATTGAACAACTGTAGTCAGGATTAAACACATCACCTATGCTATGACCTTTGAAAGAATCTACAACAAAACCGTTGTTAAATAACTGATTATCTTGGTCATCATAATATACCGTTGACGCTATATCTTTTTCTAACAGATTAAGTGCGGTATAATATTCAACTCTAGTTAAACGATTATCAATTGAACCAATATCTTTCATCGTATAACGTTTATTATTTTCAACTTGAATTTTTACATTACTTGCTGTATAAGTGTATGGATCAATTGACAAAGTATAAAGTGTCATTGAATCTTCTTCATTATTTGGAATTGGTGGGTTCGTCAATGCGCTAACACCAGTCAGAGTTTTGAACGTACCATTTTTTGTCAATACAATTTTATCATTTCTTCTGAGATAATATTCAACATCAGTATCAACGGAACCAATTAATGAATCAACAATTTGTTGTGAGGCAAACGACATTGAGAGATTTGAATAAACATTAGAAGACGCATTTGCCGTTCTGATTGGTCTAAAGTCTATTGAATCTCTTAAATCTATTACTGTACCATCAGTTTTTGTATAAGCTGGAATTTCATCGTATGTTGGGTAAGATAAAGTATCGAAATACCCTGTCCCCGAATGTGTAAAACGATTAAAGATCACCAACGTGTTGCCAGTATTTACAGTTGCTCCGTTCTTTAATTTGATCGTAGAATGATCATAGAAGCTATCTCTTTGACCAAGATCAATATCAAAACTTCCAACAACGTTTACATTAGCGTTTGATGCTGTATTTGAACCAGTCGCAATATAAATTGCCGAAACGTTGATTACATCCGCATAGCCTAAAGAGAATGTGTTTGCCGAATCCAATACAGTAAAGTATTTGATGTCATTTTGAGACAGCGTTTTTGTTCTTCTCGTTGCTGCTGTAATATCAAGTGTGGTCAGAATATCTGCCGTGCCATTGAAAGTGGCATCTCCCAAATTGATATTCAGTGTTGCTGGAGAACCGACTGATGGTGAAGGCACACTAATATAAGAACCAGCACTCAAGTTGACCCATGTAAAATTCGGAAAAGATCCTGTACCACCAGTGCGAATACAAATAGCATAGTGTCTTTGTAAATTTGCACCACTTACATTAGCAAATCTTTCTGTTCCATCATTTGTCTGAACTGAAGCCACTCCAGCAACAAATGAAACCGATTTGAAAACTCGTTTGGTATAATAATTAACTTGAGAGAATTGCTTGATTACATCATACGAAGCCTCAAAAACAGACGAGTCATAGTTAGTATCCGTCAAATACGCTGATCTGAAGGTAAGAGACTGTAGCGTATTGTTACCAACAGGATTTCCACTTACAGTAATATCGTTACCATTTATAGCAGTTACATAAGTTGGAAATGAAATATTTGTACCCGAAACTTCCATACCAACAGTAACACCTGTTGAACTAGCCAAGTTAATTACATTCGAATATGAATAATTTGTACCAGCAATTGTTCTTGTAATAACTGAACTGTTTGAAATGTTACAGGTAGCATTGACTGATGTTGAGTTGCCCGCTATAATGGCACGTGTCAAGTCAATTGGTGTGTTACTTGTTTTTACAATATTGAATAGATGTAGTTTATAGGTTGAAGTAGATCCATTGCCACTCACATATTCTAAATTCTTTGGATATGCTTCAGCAATTTTAGTTGATGCGCTAAATGCGCCAACATTTCTGTGTAGTTCTAATTTCTCCGCAGTTGAAAAGTTTATAACTGCGCCATTTGCTGTTGTTATGTAAAAATAATTGCCGTAGTAAGCAGGTACATCATAACCAGAAACAGATTCGGTGGCACGTGATTTTGTTAATAACAGTTCAGTTGTACCTACAGTTTCTATTTCATAGCCCTTAACATACGCTTTGCCTGGGCTAATTGCGAATGTAAAAATGCTATTTGGAGTGAATTTTTCTGAAGGAATTTTGGGATTAAGTCCCTCTACTCTATAATTACCAGATTCATCATAAGTTCTTCTTGCAAGTGTGTCTCCAAGAACAGAATAAACAGAAGTTTGAGTTTGTTTTACTAATTCACCATTTCTATATCTTGATAACTCAATGTATTTTGATGTCGTAAGATCGGAAATTGATTCATCAGCAGTGATTTCTTTTGTAGTTAATGTAAGTTCAATCTTATATCTGTCAGCACCTGGAGCAATATAGTTTGAAGCTCCAATAGCCGGATCTAACAAAGAAGTATCTGATGTTGAAGCAACTATAGATTCGGTAACGTCGAATCCAACAGTCACATTTGCATTATTTGTGTATTTCGATACAACGGTTGTTTGTTTTGGTGTTTTTACAAAACATCCATTAGTAAAAAATATGCCTTCATTTACTGAAAAAAGTCTTCCAGTATTTGAAGATTCTGTGCTTGAAGAAATGACGTTGCCTACAATATTTGAAGACGATAAATCCCCAGTTGAATATATTCTCAAAGTTTCTGAATTTGCAATCGTCACATTTGCGTTTCCGTTAATTACGGTAGAACCTTTAATAAACGCTAAGAATAAAGTGTTTGGATCAGTAGAAGTAGCAGCTTCAGCTTTTTTAATTTTATAAACTGCATTGCTGGTTGTTGAAAACGCAAAGTAATCATTATAACCAGAAATATTAATTGTATTGCCACTATAAGTTGGTTGAAGTTTTACAGAAAGTACAGTTTCATCAAATGTTTCACCACCAGTAACTTTTGAACCTTCTTGAAATACATGTTTACCAAAACGGTCAATTTGATTCTGAAGAATAGTTTGTGATTGTGTCAATTCACGTGCTTGTACAGCACGGCCAGGTCTAAACAAGATTCTGTGAAAGTTTTTATCTTCATCAAAATCATCGTAATACGGATTTGTGTTAAAGTTTAATGCCATGTCTAACCTTTAGAATTGTATAATAAATCTGATGTTTTCAGCTTGACCATCTTCTCTTTCTATTTTTTCTATGTTTTCAACATACAAAATATCACCAGAATATGGCTCAAACTCTGGATTGGTTGTTGCCACTAGAGTTCGTGATGTTCCCGATGATGAACCAATCAAAGAAAGACCAACTACAAAGCTACCTTTTACTTGAGTAACTTTTACTGATGTGGCCGTTTGCGAATAAACAAAGCCATATGCTACAGTATTATTAGCAGTTACTTGTGACACATACTCATTCAATGTATAAGAAGGTCCTGGTGTTAGCGTCAAAGTTCTTGCCTGAGTTATAACTGCATTTGCTGTTGTATTATTTGCTTTTGCAGCTTGACCATATTTATGCGGGTTTCTGAGCAGTCCAAATTGTCTAAATGAAGTGTCAACAGAAATCAGACCATTCTCAGTTGAATCAACTTGACCAATTACACTTGTTAATATTACATTTTTAGCCAATAAATCTTTTGCTGGATTTTTAGCATGTCCATATTTTGGTGCTATAATTGTTCTAGCACTAGCTCCTGTGCCTGAACCGAATATTAAAACATTCGCACGTGAATAACCGGTTCCAATTGTTGTGATTGTAATCTTGGAAATCTGACCGTTTGCTAGTGTCGCTGAACCGGCAGCGTTTACACCATCACCATCAAAATAAATTCGTGTGGCCACAGATATATTAGATCCATTACCACCACCATTTGATGTCGAAGGTGACGATAATGTGATCTTATTGTTGGGTGTGTCGAGAACAGAAATTATTGTTCCCGTTGAAATACCTGTGCCAGAAACAGTCATGTTTGCAGCAATATTTGAGGTATTTGCCACGGTGAGTATTGAACATCCTGTGATGAAAGGAGTTACACCGACACTAGTGTCATAATAACCAGAACCACCGCTAGTGATCACAACCGTTGTCAATTCTCCATCTACAACACCTGTGTCATCAAGACTGTAATCAGACAAACCACTCGTCTGTGTATTTCTTGTTGGAGTGGGAATCCACTCCGTATTCAAAAACTTATTTGATGATTTGACATTGAACATGTACTTCCAAATGTAACCATCAGCAGTTGAAATAGCACCATTAGAAGTTGAATAATCTCCTGTAGGTTCTACTGTAGAATTTGATGAGAAGTTATTTGAAAGGCATTTATAAACATTTTTAGCAGACGTAATAATATAAAATGGCTTCAAATTTTGTGTTGTATTCCCAGTAATTAAATCTGACAAAGCAATCGTATCATCATATTGACGATACTTTGTGTTTGCTGTCCAATTTACTCTTGGAATAACAAGTTCAACATCATTTGCGGTAACTTTTTTTGCCGCAAACATATTGTCCCAGACCAATTTTTCACTGGAAATAGTTTCAGCAATATTTGGTGGCGAAGATTCATTAGAATATGGAGTATGATTTCCAATAAAAATATACTGTATAGACGGATCCGAATCGCTAAAAGAGTCTTTAAATCTCTCAGCGTTGTCTAATGGAAGTTTTTCTGATGTATAGTTTAGAGCCATAAGCTATATTTATGTGATAATAATCAATGTCTGAGCAGAGGTGTTTGTCGTAAATGCGCTTGAGACTGTCAATGAAGTGTTACTGACAATCGCATTGATTGTGCGTATTTCATTATTTATAGCGATTTGTGTACCTATTGAAATGATACCTAGACTATTTGCAACATTGAATTTGGTCGAAGTTCCTGTTACTATAATCGAGTTGGCACTTGTAGAAACTAATCCAGAAATTGTTTCGGTGACTGAAGAATCAACTGTCAAATCTAAATCTACAGGTCGTGAAATTGGATACTCGGCGTAATTCTTGAAGCCCGCAGGATGTAACAAATCTTTTAAAATGCTGGCATACTTTGCAAATTCTGTAGCCACAGAAGTAATATAAGTGAAATCGATATAATAATCTAGACCTTCTATCTTTCTATCTAATGATGAAATGATTCCATCCGAGCCAATCCATTTTCCGGGAAAAGAAACATATGACCTCTCAATTTGCGCTTCTGCTGTTGCTGTGCCATCACCACGGTTCGACAAATCGATTGTTGGAATAAATTGATAGCCAGCACCAGGGTTTGTTATGCGAATCTTTGTAATAGAACCGGCAACTCCCGAACCCGTAATTCCAAGTCTTTCACCATTACCCATCAAAGAAGTAATTTGTAAATTAGCATTTGCGCCAGTTGTCGATGATACTGTGATTGTTGGGAAATTGTTTTGAATATAACCCTGACCACCAACAAGATATCGGTCATATACGCCAATTTTTCTTTCAGTTGAAGTTCTTGTGAAGGATACGTTTACATTAAGAGAAGTTGCTGACAAAATCGAATTGACATATCGTGATTCGGAGTTAATCATGATTTGATCACCAACGGCCAATTCATTTATAAAATTTGTGCCATTTCCAACGACAACAACATTGCCAGACGTTGTGTTAGCACTGCCAGTAAGTCTTGATGGTTGAATTTCAATTCTTGTAATTGCACCTGAAGCGTTTGTATTTGTAACTGCCGCCGCAAAACCTCTACCATATGTTCCAGCTGGATTTGGACCAAGAGTAAGTTCATCGCCAATTAGATAATTGCTACCACCAGAAACTATGTCAATTCTACCTATTGAACCAAAAGTTTTTATGTCAAAAGTGTTAGCGTATTTTGCTCCGTCAGCATCGATTGTCAAGTTTGATGTATCTGTTCCTGAGTAAATTATAGCAACATTGGTCATCGGACCAATATCAGTAATTGTAGCTTTTGAAAATGCATCCACCAATCGTGTTGCAATGTTTTCACCAGTGGGAATTACAGTTGATGGAAAACCATAGTTGGAGTTTGAAAGAACTATGTTGGCATATGTGTTGATGGTATCAGTAAAGAGTGTGTATGAATTTGCTGAGTTTGCGCCCGAAGTATCGATAGCACCTGTAGCAAGAGTAATTGTGCCATCATCATTAAAAGCAGTTATGATACCACCTAGAGCAAAACCAGCACCTCCATAACCAACGTTTGCGCCATCAGCAAATCCAATTGAAATCTCACTCACAACTGCTTCAGCTGGAGTTTGTGGAGCGCCACCAATAATTGTTACCGGATCACCAACATTATAACTGGCTCCAGCATTTGTTACAGTAATTGAACTGAGTGTTGCTACTGTGTCTGATCTAATTGTAATTAATGTTTCACCATCGTCAGCAAAAATATCTGCTGTAATTACTTCAGCATTTAAAAATGAACCAAGTAATGTGGCATCATCAACATACAATTCAATTGAAGTTTGTTGTGTAATTAGTCTTGGTGCGGCACGTTCAACAATTGCCGTAGCACCAGAAGTCAATCCTGTAATTTTTCTGTTCGTAAAAAGTGTTTCATTAAAATCATCATAAAAAACTTTTATTTCCACATTGTTTGCTGGAGCAGAATCAAAAATGATTTTCTTGCTCTCTTTAAGTATGTAAAAGCCACTTGTTGTTTCTACATTGTTTACATAAACAGTAACATCAGATTTGCCAACTTGTTGAGCAAGAAGGAATTCTTTTTTTGTACCGTTTCCGATGTAATAAGAATAAACTTCATTATCAATACGAACAACATTCTCTACAGTCCATTTACCGTCAGAGGCACGAAGAATATTATCTTTTGGGAAAGTTATAGTAACATCTGTACCATAAAGAAGTCTGAAAAATAATTCAAAAGATTTAATATTACCTTTAGTCAAATAAAAAGGTAATATATTTTTTATTAAAAATGCTTTATCAACAGTTGCGTTTTGTGGAACTAAAGGGGCATAATTGTTAATAAAGTTTGTTTGAAATTGAGCAATTGACTCATCAACATCGGTAGCATAACGAAGAGACTTTGCTTGTGTGATCAAATCATTTGTTTCTGATCCCTGTTTTTGTTCAAGAAATTCATAGTATGCTTCAAGAAAAGCAATGAACGTAGGATATTCATCCTGAATAAATTCGGGAACTTGACGATTAACAAGTAACGATGTTTTTAAATCTGTAGCCATTATGATGTCATTTTTTCAAGTGTTGTTACAATTGATGTTGCATCATTTTCGTCAATCGTTATAATCACATTTCTTGTTGACTCAATTACACCTTCCTCAGAAACTACGGTCAAGCGTAATAAACCATCGTTTGACGAAACAGAAAGTATTTTTAAATCATTCAGTATAATAATTCCAGTATCATAATAAATTTCACCAACATTAGCATCAATAATTTGTCTATTGGCGTTTTCATCATAGTAGATAACTCTGAGTGTTCCAACTTTCGAATCAATTATCGCCGTTGCGGAACCACTATAGCCCCCACCACCCGTAATAGTCACGGTAGCACGTGTATAATCAGTGCCACGATTTGTCATATTAATTTGTGTAATTCTTCCACCTTCGATGACTGCTTCTGCTGTAGCACCTGTACCGTCACCGGAAATTGTAACTGTTGGTGTTGAAGTATATCCATATCCAGCATTTATAATTTCTATAGATGAAACACCTGTAAATGATTGAGGAATTTCTTCAATGATTGCAGTTCTACTCACACCTGTAGCATCATAAACAGAAAACTCTGTTGTTGTCAGCCGATCAGCTAATGTTCCCCTTTTAATAGGAACACCAAAATTTATCGTATAATTTGAACTTATATTCAGTTTTGGTGTGATTCTTTTCTGAAGTTTGACAAGAGTTTCTGAACCAATAATAGCGTTATTTTCTACACCATCAATTTGATCTTGTACTTTTGAAAGAGCAAAAATAGCATTAAATTTATTTAAAAATGTTTGTTTGTAACTAATAATTGCATTTCTAATTTGCGTAGAAAGTTGTGATTCCGTAAGTATAGTTTTTTTAGAATCATACTTCACTTGATTATTCAACAAAATATAAAGATAATCGGGATCTCTAATTTCAGCACTAACGGAAATAATTGCTCTTGGATTAATAATTTCGTCAATTATTCTTTGCTTTTCAGCTTCGCTTATAAAATAGTTATCCTTTGGTTTTAGTGCCACAAAAACTTTACCATAAACTGCCGGTATTTCATCTTCTCCACCCCAAACAGATAAAGATTCAACTGAGGGGTAACTTTTTTTAATATAAGATTCATAATCTTTGGTTGTGACTAAACGATTTTGCGTTGTATACTGAAGAGGTGCCGAAAATTTTATCTCATCTACACTTTCACGTTCAGCACCACCCGAAGCAGCACTTACAGGATTAATAGTAAAATTTGTTTGATTTTCATTATCGGAGTCAATCAAAGAACCGGTAGCTACGAAATTATTTGCTTTGTTTGCGGCAGTTCCATTTGTGACCAAATAAGTCACACCTACTACTGAACCGTTTGTTAAACTTTTACCTGTTACGTCGTTACCAAAATAAATCGCATATTTTTGACCTCTATTTTCTTGCAAATAAAATACAGTAGAAGTTGTCGTGTTTTCGGAAGCGTCTGAAGCAAGAGTATAAATCTCTTGATCTGTATTTGAAGCAGAAGAACGAACAGACACAGTTAAAGTTGTTGTGTCAATGTTCACATCTGGAAGAACAAAAATTTGTTTTGGATTTGTTGTTTGGTCGTAAGTAAAATTATAAGTTACTAGTTGACCCTCATATATTGGCAGATTTAAAAATAAAAAATCTGTATTCGCCTTAGTTACGGTCTTTTCTTCTAATGTTACAAAATTATAACTTACCCCATCAATTTCATTTGATAAAAAAGCAAAACCTTTTGGTATAGTTAAAGTTAAACCATCATCAACATCAGTATTTACCGTGAAGTTAAGAACAGCACGTGGGGCTTTTCTTGAGTAAGGTACATATCCTAAAACTTTGGCATGAGAAATTACAGAATCTCTCAATAGTGCCGTGTCCATAAATGATTCATTGGCAACCATGTTCAAGTAATATGCTTGATAGTGAGTGTTGTAAGCCAAAATATCCAACAATATACTTAATCCAGAACCGTCAAAATCATAATCTGTAAACTCAGATTGACTCTTTAGATAAGTTTTTAAATTTTGCTTGATTTGATCAAAATCAAGTTCTGTAACTTGTAGTGGTTCAGCCATTTTATCTTATACGTTCTAAAAAGAAATTAATTGTAATTGGATTAGCTAAATTAATTATGTAAAAAGTCATTGTCACTTTGTATCCATTTTCGTCTGGTGCAGGTATGGCAACAATTGATTCAACAGAAACTCTAGGTTCATAATTGTTAATTACATCAAGCAATCGTCTTTCAATTGATGCACCAAAAACTGAGTCAACTGGTTCAAAAAGTAAAGCACGAATTGAAGATCCTAATTCTGGTTGAAAAGGTCTTTCATAAAAGTTAGTAGATACTAGATTTTTTACAGAGTTAATTACAGCTTTTTCATTAAGATGAACACTAACATCTTTCTTAACAGGATGTGCCGTAAAATTTAAATCTAAGTCTCTATAAGACCTTTCGGTTTCAATCTTAGGATTAATTGATGTTATTGTAGTAGTCATGTTTTATTTATTCAACCTCCAGCAAAAACATCTTGCGAGCCTTGTGTGATTATGTTGGGCCCATATTCGTCACCAATTCTACCTATTCCCAAACCGCCTATTTTAACCGAACTAGAATATGATGATAATGTTGATGTGTCTAAGGTGCATCCTCTTTTAGGATGAGGCGATATAGTATTGCCCGCAACAACAATTAATTTACCGTTAGCCCTAACGTTTTTACTGTTGACTTGACCGACCGATGTTCTCAATGGAGACTTACATTTTTTGCCTGATCCGTCTTTCGACATAACTCTGTCGCTTTGTCTTGCAACTGCCGGCATTAGTTTTTCCCCCTTGCTACTAAATCTATAATTGTTCTTCTAGCTGGCTCGTATTCCCAATAATGCCACTGAAATAAGTCAATTTCAATGTCTTGTTCTGGAGTCAGTGGCGTAGATTGAACTCTTAATTTTATTGGATAAGTTAATTCCAATTCTGTTGGTTGAGGCATTTCGTAATAATTTAAAGCATAAAAATCTTTAGTCGTGTTTGCATCTAATATTTCTTGTTCATATTTTGTTCCAGATGCATCAAGAGTTGGCATTGTAAATTGAAAATATGTGCCAGGAAAAACATTTGAAGTTGTACCAATAACTCTTAAAGTATTAGTATCAATAGGATTTGCAGTTAATCCTATACTATTAAAATCATATAAAGGTGTTACAGCCAAAACATCGACGTATACCTTTTCAAGGTCCGGAATCTGCAAATAATATGCGGTAAAATTCATATCGACAGAAAACGTAGTTTTTTCATAAGCTGATGGTAAAGTTCTACGTTTTTCTTCAGCATCAAGAATATCATCCCTGTCATCGTCAGGTATTGTAACGAAGCCAGAAAGGTTTGATTGTGAAGTTTCAATAAAAACAGACATATTAGTTGAAATCTATTTGTGGAGCATTGAATGACATATTTCCACTTGAGTTTATCTCACAGGTTCCACCTATTTCAGCTTGAAAATTACCTCCAACTTCCATGTTTACATTACCATCTACGTATAATTCTACATTACCTTTTATATAAACTTTTTCGTCACCAATAACAACTTCAAATTTATTTCTTTGTATTCTTTCTACTCTATCACCTTCTGGTCCCCACTCAGTGTATGAGCCTGAGCGATGATAAACATGAACACGTTCGGCGCCTTTAGTATCATCAAATTCTAGGGCATGTCCTGACTCAGACTCATATACATTGTTGTAGGGATACTTTGCATTGTAATATGAATCTGGTTCTACTTTACTTGCTTTTTTTTCTTTTTTTGCAGTCAGTATTTCAGATGGATAATCAGAATCATTTCGAGCAAGTCTTGATGTTGTTGGTTCATCTAACTTACGTGGATAGTTTGTTGATGACTCATATGGCTTGACTGGCGCAGCAGAAACTTCTTCTGGTGTTCTAGCATCATTGAAGCCTTGTTGATAGTTGGCAGCATTGAGTGGTATACCCGGAAGTACGCCAAGAATTACAGGCACTTGAGCATTTTCACCATCAACGAAAAAACCAAATACCATATCACCCTCACGTGGCGGGTAAACATTATTGGTATTTACTGGAATTGAAGACATCGCCCAAGGCAAGTCATCTGTTGGCAATAAAGACTTATTGTCGGTGTGCCAACCAACACAACGAACCCTACAGCGACCAAGTTTTAAAGGATCGTTGATTTTTTCAACAATCCCCATCCACCAGGTAAAGCCATATTTACCAGCAAAATCTTTATTATCAGTAGCTTCCATAAGTCTCTATCGCTTGATTTTGTTCTGGCACACTTTGTGGTATAAAGTCAGTTTCATTCGATGTTGTTGCAAGTTCTAAAACTGTTTCATGCATATCATACTTAATAATATGTCTTGTAGCAATAATCAAATATTTCCCACTTAACGAACGATCTTCGTTTTCGGAGCCACTTTCTTTTTTTGAAAAATCTGGTACACGAACATTCAAATTGAAGCCCGAAGTCAATTGAAAATTACCAGGCATCACAAGTTTAATTCTTTTGTTCATTAGATTGCTAAAAATGGCTTTTCGAGCAAATATAAAATCTTCTGGGTTTTCAACTTTTGAGATTGATGTGGGATCATACTTTTTAATGTACTCACTATTTTTTATGTTAGCGCCAAAAATATTCACTACCTTTTTTGAGTCGAACGCTTGAGTTGCTGTTTCACCACCTCGATTCTTTGATTGAGAAAAGTTGGCAGTATCGTTGCCGTGATCCATAGCGTTGTAATGATCTTCAAACCCAATACGTTTATTTTGTACTGTTCTTGTAATAGGATCAAATCCAATAAATGTTCCAGCAGCCACACCCTCTCTAGTGGTTTTTATTTTATCAGACTGATTAACAACTTCAAAATGTCGTGGGCTTAACAAATCTTGATTTGGTTTTGTTTCTTCTAAATTTTTTGCTGGAAATTTAATCTTGAACAGATAATCAGACGAAAGAAGATAAGACAGTGAAGCAAAGTTAAACCCCAAATTGTTTTCAAAGAAAACATAGTTGGGTGATCTTCTTTGATCAACAGCACGTTTAGCACACCATTCTAAAGCATCAAGAGGTTTCAAATTAGGTATAACTAAATCACGAATACCAGTCGTGTCTTGGAACACGCCTCTTAATTTTTGTTCTGGTACTTTTAAATAATTGACCAGTATTTTATTGACCACATCACTGTAAGTTGTTTTGTATGATTGATTTATTTTTTGTTGTTCAGAAAAAATAAACTCATCAGAAACAAATTCTAAAGTGTATGTTTCGGCATTTTGTTGTAGTGTGGCTCTGTTACTTTGACGATATATTCTAAATGCTTTTTTTAAACGAAAAGACGATGAGTCTGTATCCTTACCAATGTTTACAAGAAGAACTTCCGACCCATCAAACAAAAGTTTAGACGATAATCCAATAGAATCAATAATGACTACAGCACCCGACATGACCGGAGATAAAAGAGAGTCAAATATGTTTATTTCCTGAAACAGTTTAGATATGTCCAACTTACCTGCTTTAGTTACAATAGCAAGTTCGTTGATACTAAATTTTGATGGCGTTTCCGGTAAATTAACTGTTTCCATTTTTTAATCTTTAGAATTCACCACTCGTTTGAATTCATCAAGCAAACCGGACTGCGACACAATATCTGCTCTGAGCAACTTAATTTTTCTTTTTGATTCATTTAAATTTACTTCATAATCATAATATGTTTCCGTTTCTTTCGTCACTGTTTGTGTTACGGTTGTATTATTTTGTAATGTATATGTGGAAGTTACAATAGCAACATTCGCATACGTATTGGCATCTACTTCTAACTTTTCTTTGATTGTATCTTTTAAAGAATTATTTGTAACTCTTGTAATAACTTTATAATAAGATTTTGTGTTTGATTGTGACCAAGCTAATCCGGTTTGTGGTGTTGTATTTGCCGCACCATTGGCTGTGTATTTGACATTAACATATTTTATAATTGTTCTTTGATCAAGAGGCCAATCGTATTGAGGATCGATGATATCATTGAATAGTAAAACTACCCAATGTCTTTCGGGTGAACCATAATACTTGTTAGCAATTGTTTCTGGCGTATCGCCATCTTGAATGTCATATGGATAAAAAATACTAGAGTTTTCTTTTAGACTTTGTTCAAATCCAAAACGAGCAATAATGTTTGTTACAAAATCAGCAGCCGTTGACTTATCGGATAAAGAATAAAGCGTTTTTGGAAAAAAATTAAAATACTTGGCCATAAATTATCTTTTGAGAGTATTATAAATGTCTTGTACTTTGGTGCCAACAGACTGTGTTGATTTATATCCTCCATCACCACGAACCATGCTTTTCTTTGTAAGAATAACGGTTTCTTTAAAATCAAGTGTTAATTGAATAGCTGTAGGCATACCAGTACGACCCAAACGTGGATCATTTTCGCCAAACATTTCATATGCTGTCCAACCATTTGGCGCATAATTTACTGACATGTTTGTAAGAACACATCGACCTATGCCAGGTAAGTTTGGATTCGGACGACCGCCGTAGTAAAAAGAAAGTTCAAACTCTGAAGGTGGTATCAAAAGAAGGCCACCCGAACCACCATCTATCTCTGGTGCTTGATGAAATCTTAAACGCTCTAAAATGTTTTGAACTTCTAGTGCTTCTTTTTCATCACGGGGATAAAACATGAATTCGAAGGTAAATTGTCTAAAAGACGGTGATGAATAAAGCAGTTCAAGCATTGGATTATTCACACCACCCAGAGCCAAAAATGCGGCAGCCCTAGCCGAGCCTTGTCCAATAACTGCTCCACTAGCTTCAATTCCCTTTTGAATAGCAGCAGTTGCCGCTGGTCCCTTTAGACCCTTTTCAGCAGCCGCTTTAGGATCTAAACCATTCTTTAAGTCTTCTAATACAGACTTACCTGCTACTGCTATTTTACCACCCAACTCTTCACCTAAAGCCGCTTCAGCATATGATTGTCCGAAAGTATATTGAAGTGTATCGGGCATGTAGAGAACAATTGTCTCGTCAGTCTTTGTAGTTGTTTTTATCAGAGAATCATTTTCAATACTCTGTACGTTGCTGATGTATGAGTTCTGATCAATATCTACAGCAGCACTTTGCTTGATCGGTCCGCCAAAATTAGTTGCGATGTTTTTACCAAACAAACTTTTACCGCTTGTAAAATTATTTACAGCATTATCGATGGCACTATTAATTTTTGATGCGAAAGATGGGCTTTGTGTTCCGGATACTTCTTGTTTTATTGAACCAATTCTATTGACACCACTTTGCTGGACACCTTGATATTGTGAGTTGTTTTGTTTAAACACATTGACAACCATGTAATGCGCTTTGTCATAATTACCAATGTCTAAAGGATATCTGAATGTATTTGATGTGGTGCCCTGAAAAAGAGGTGCCAGCGGTCCTCTTCTATTATCTTCTTTTGCTATGGTGATATCTGACAGACCGAAAAATGCCATGAGGGTTCCTGTTTTGATTGACTAGATAGTATTTATGTCAAATAAAGGAAGATTTAAACCGAAAAACCCACAGAAATACAAAGGTGATGCGAACAATATCATCTACAGGTCCACGTGGGAAATAAAGGTAATGAATTATTTAGATGAAAATCCGAACGTCATTTGGTGGGGTTCGGAAGAACTTCCTATACCTTATTACAGCCCAGTTGACAAAAAGAAGCATCGGTACTTTCCAGACTTCATTGCCAAGATGCGTAAAGCAGACGGCACAGTAATGACTTACGTTATAGAAGTCAAGCCAGAGAAACAGACTCAACCACCAACACAAAAACGCAAGACACGAACATATCTACAAGAAGCAATCACTTACGAAATCAACAAAGCCAAGTGGTATGCTGCCGAAGAGTTCTGTAAAGATCACGGCTGGCAGTTTCAAATTTTGACTGAAAAGCACTTGGGTATCAGATAAATACAACATGGCGAAACGACTCATTGATAGAATTAAGGAATCCCTTGCTAAGTCAGGATACGCACCACGATCCCGTGAGGCTCGTTCGTGGCTAAGGTCCAAAGTTCCTTCACTCAGACCCACCAAAGGTGAGTTGATGCGTGATCGTGAACGATTAAAAAACCAGTCTATTATCGGTCGTATGTACTTTTATTATTATGATCCAAAGACGAAAGATTCGTTGCCATATTACGACAGGTTCCCATTGGTTATTCCAATAGAACGATATCCAGACGGCTTTCTAGGGTTGAATCTACATTACATTCACCCAAAGCGACGAATCATTCTTCTCGACAAATTAAGTACAATTTTGAATAATCGTGATTATGATGAAACCACAAGATTTAGAATTAGTTACGACTTTTTGAAAAGAGCATCAAAAATCTATGAAGCATCACCGTGTATCAAACGATACTTGTCTGGACATGTTCAATCTAGATTTTTGGAAATAACTGCCGATGAATGGGACATCGCTGCTCTATTGCCTGTGGAATCTTTTGCAAAAGCAACGGCTAGCAAAGTCTGGTCAGATTCAGAGGACAAATTTTAATGGCTTTTTCACCTAATCTGTTTTTATCAAATATTAAAGGCAAAGACGGACTTGCTCGTCCTTGTCGATATGAAGTTATCATACCAATACCCGCATATATTGGGCAGTCAATTGGCAATTCATTTTTGGAAAAAGTATTAAACTTTCCAAACTCAATTTTCACTGATGTATCCGACGCTATCAATTCTGCTTTAGGATTTCAGAATGAAGGTACCCGTTCATCTAATCCCTCTGTGTCAAGATATCTGGCACTACAATGTGAATCAGCAGAACTGCCAGGAAGAACACTCGAAACAGCCGATGCTCGAATCTATGGACCATCATTCAAGGTTCCATATCGTATGCAGTACACAGATACGAACTTAACTTTTCTGTGTACAAACGAATTCTATGAAAGAAAATTGTTTGAACGTTGGATGGATTCAATTATACCACCAGATACAAACAATCCAAGATTTCCAAAAAGTAATGCCACAAGATACTTGACAAATATTCGTATTATTCAATATGACGATTTTGTTCGTCAAATTTATGCCGTAGAATTAATGGATGCTTTTCCAATTGGAATAGCACCGCAACCTTTGAGTTGGGCTGAAGAAGGTTTTCATCGTTTATCAGTTTCGTTTTCTTATCAAAAATATCGCACGATATTTGAAGGTCAATATGATATCGGTCAAACACTCAGCACACTTGGAGGAACAGCGGCGTCCAGAATTTTTTCATTCTAATTGAGAGGAAATTATGTTACCAAAACTTGACGTACCAATTTATACCATTAAATTGATTTCAAATGGACAGAGTGTTCGAATTAGACCATTTCTTGTCAAAGAACAAAAATTGTTTTTGATGGCAGCAGAATCAGAAGATTCCAAAGATGTGATTGGAACGATTCGTAGAGTTCTAAAGAATTGTGTGCTAGATGACATTGATATTGATTCTTTACCAACGTTTGATCTTGAATATTTGTTCATGCACCTCCGTGCTAGATCGGTAGAAGAAGTTGTTGACTTAAAGTATAAGTGTAATAACGTTATTAAAAACGATAAAGGTGAAGATGCTACATGTAGTGGCTCAGTAGATTTTAAACTGAATCTATTAGAAGTTGAGCCAACAGTTCATGCGAATCACAACAACAAATTTATGTTGAATGACCAAATTGGAATTTGTCTGAAGTATCCTACTTTTGAGATGATCCAGAAATATGAAAGCATGAATGAAAACGATATTTTGGTAAATGTGTTAATTGATTGTATTGAATATCTGTATGATAAAGAACAAGTGTATTATGCCAAAGATTCTTCACACGAAGAGTTGGTTGAATTTGTTGACTCAATGTCACAAAAAGATTTAGAAAAGATTAAATTGTTTTTTGACACGATGCCAGAACTGAAGAAAGATGTCCACTTCAAATGTGGTAAATGTGGATACGAAGAAGACATTGAGATTAAAGGGCTTCAAAATTTTTTCGCCTAATCTTTCGTTATGACACACTGAGTAATTATTATCAGACAAACTTTGCATTGATCCAGCATCACAAGTATAGTTTGACTGAACTTGAAGAAATGTTACCTTGGGAAAGAACCATTTATTTGGGTCTTTTGATGCAGTATTTGGAAGAAGAAAAAGAACGTATTAACGCACAAAAACAGGCAAGACGATAAATGGCAAAAAAGAAAGAAGAAACAAAAAAAGGTCTTTTATCTTCTATTTTTGGTAAAAAAGAAAAGAAGAAAGAAAAGAAAAAAGAAACATCACCTACCAAAGAAGGTGTTGAACAAAAAGCAGAAGAGCCAACAGTTGGTTCCAATGTGCTTCCTTTTCTTGATTTAATTGCTAAACAATCTCTTGCTTTTCCTGGCATAGCAAGAGATGTCAATGTGCTTCGCCAGAATATGGCCAAACTTGTAAAGATCAAAGGTGAAACTGCTGCGACTAAAGCAGATAAGTTTTTTAAAACTGAAGATCAACGTGAAGCAGAACTAGAAGCAACCAGAGCAAAAAGCAAAGCAGCAACACCAGCAGCGGAAAGAGGTGGTAGAGAAGCAGCACCAAAAGAAGAAGGTGGTATTGGTAGTTTGTTGAGTATGCTCAATCCAGTAAAGTTAATTGGTGGATTGATTACTGGCATTGTTGGTGGATTTGCTTCATTGTTTAGTGGCGGTTCAATACTTGCGATACTAAGCAAGATATTCATACCTGCGATGTTGATTGGTGGTCTAATTAACGGTATTCTTGATGGCATCAAAGTTTGGAAAGAAAGTGGCAGCATTGTAGATACACTTGTTGCTGCGCTTGGTGGATTCCTGAAGTTTATTACATTTGGATTGTTCGGTGAAAAAGAACTTCGTCAAGGTATGGACTCAGCATTGAAAATGATGATGCCGCTGTTGCTTGGTGTCACCGAACTTTTTGATAAAGTTGTCACATTCATTAAAAATAATGTTGGGATACCAGCAATACCGTTTAGCAAATTGACAGCATATGATTTTTCCATTCTCGGTGTTGGCTCATTCAAGGGTAGTGTATTACAAGACACTAAACCCTATTATCCATTCAAAAAAGATACGAGTAGTGCTGCACCCGAAACATACACATCATCTGCTACAACATCACTGAAAGAAATGAGTGGTAAACTTGATTCTGGTGAAGGTGTATTCTATGACAAAGCAGCAAAAGATAGATTAGAAGACAAGCCAAAAGAAAAAGAAAAACAAGAAAAGCAAAAAGCGTCACAACAAGCACTTGCTGAAACAGTAGGCAAATCACCTACACCTGATCCATACAGTCCACTCAATGCTGAAAAGAGTCAAGATGCCGCAAAGGGTTTTCTAAGTTCTAAAGTTGGTATCAATGTTGACCCATCTTCATCAACTGGCTACACAGATCAAGCATCAGGTAAATCAGTAACAGAAGAAGAAGTTCGTCGTAAAGTTATTGCTGTTGGTGGTGAGCCAACCAAGATTTTACAAATGGCAAAAGGCGCAAGCACATCACCTGTGCCTGCCGGAGCCGATGGTGCTGCTGGTGTAGCTGGTGCTGCTGGTGTAGCTGGTGCTGCTGGTGTAGCTGGTGCCACAGGCGCAACAGGTTCAATTGGAGCAGCAGGCGCAGATGGTGCCGCACCTTCACCCCCTATACCTACACCAGCAATGTCAGCACCCTCTGGTTCAGCGTTATCAACTAATTCATCAATGGTTGCAGAAGGTCAAAGAATGGATGCTGCGGCTGATGCCGGAACAGTAGTCAATGCGCCAATGACAAACAATACTTCTGGCAAACAAGCACCATCTTCAGAAAGTGTTGCTGATCCATATAATTCAAGTTTTATGAAAAACTATTTAACAACATAATATGTTATCCGAAAAACTTGGGTTAGCAATAAGCAAGAAAGTTTTAAATAAAACTTCTACCAAAAGAACTTCACCCACAGTCAAAAAACTTTCAAAAGCATCTTTGAATTTTATGGCAGTTTCACGAATTGCCAGAGACTTGAACATCATTCGTCAAAACATTATTAAACTTGTAGAGATTTATGGTGGTAAAGCATCAGAAAATCCAGACATGCACTTTCTGAAAGATGATGAACGTGAAAGAAAATTCAAAGTCCTTCAAGACGAATTTGTAAAAAAGAACACACCGTCAGAAGATGATGAGGATTCATCAAAAGGTAAGTTATTCAAGAAATTTAAAAAGTTTGCCAAAGACCAAGTAAAAAAACTAAAAGAAAAACTTTTAAAATTATTTGAGAAAATAAAGAAACTTGCCAAGCAGCTTGTAGGTAAAGTTAAAGACTTTGCTAAGAACACTTTGAAGTATTTCGAAGAAGCCTTTGAGAAGTATCTACGACCAATGGTAGACAAACTCAAAGGTAAACTCGAAAAGAAAATGGCTAAGATGGCTGAGAAGTCGGCTGTCAAAGTAGCATTTAGAGGCATTGCGGCAGCAGCAGGACCAATAGGTTGGATCGCATTAATCATTTTGACTTTATGGGATGGTTTGACTGACGCATGGGATACGTGGCAGTCTACTGGCAGTCTGTATGAAACAATCAAAGCAGGTATCGCTGGAGTTGTTGACTCACTTACATTTGGTTTGTTTGACAAAGACACAGCCAAAAAAGTAATCGATGGTACTGTAGACTTTGTAAAAAACTTCCCTGAAAAATTATCGAACTTTATCAATGATACTTCGGATTACATCTTCACGTTTGTAAATAATGCCGTTGACAAAATGATGGAGATGAATCCACTCAAAGAAAAGCCTCTGAGTGAAAAAGAACTTGGTGCAATTATAGATCAACAAAAAGCAGCAGAAGAAGCAGCAAGAGTAGAAGCAGAAAGACAAAAACAAGTAGCAGAGAATCTAGCTAAAGCCCGTGAAATCATTCTAATGAAAACGGAAGAACGTGACCGATTAATTGATGAGGTTGCCGTTTTAGAAGAACAATCGATGGGTAAACCATCAGAGACAACTAAAAAACTCCAAGAAAAAAGAGAAGAACTGCGTACATCAGAAAAAGGATTGGCTGATGCGATTCAACGTGAGCAACAAGCCAAAAAAGAAGCACATGCTCCAAAGCCCTCTGCGCCAGGTAAAGTACCATCAGCGGCACCAACGAAGGTCTCAGGTCGTGACGAACTTGTAAGAGTCATTGTTAAAGAGTTACAAAACATCGGTATCACAAACAAGTTTGCTATTATTGCTACGCTTGCGAACGTAGAAAAGGAAACTGGCTTCAAAAGATTTGAGGAAAATTTAAATTACAGCAACACACCAAATGAAAAAATTAGAGCAACTTTTACCACACGTGTTCAAAACTTTTCCGATGCTGAGTTACATGTAATTAAAAAAGATCCGTACAAATTTGCCGAAGTAGTTTATGGTAAAAACACCGTCATTGGTAAAGGTATGGGAAACACCGCTGAGGGTGATGGGTTCAAATATATTGGTCGTGGTTTCATTCAACTAACCGGTAAAAATAACTATACTTATTATGGTAAACTGATTGGTGAAGATTTAGTTAATAATCCAACAAGACTGCTTGACCCTACGGTAGCAACAAAAGTCACAGCAGCCTTCATAATGAAATCTTTAGGTAAAGACAAATTAAATTCTTTCAAATCACAATCTGAAGCTAATCGTGCTGTCACACAAGCAATTGGTGGAAAAAAATTAAACTTAGATGTTGGTAAAGGTGCTGAACTTTTAGCAAAAGTTGAAAAAGCATCAGCAAGTTTTGGTGGTGTTGAATTGTCATCAACAAGCAAAGAAGTGTCGCAAGGTCAAAGAGAACAACTCAAACCAAAAGATGTTGATGTAATCAATGTTCCGCAAACAAACAATACAAAAGGTCATGATACACGCACGATAGCACCAAGAAAAAGCGACTCTAACGAAATAGCAACAGCAAGAGTGACATGATAAGAGAAATACTAGGTAAATCTATTTCAAATAAACTGTTTGGTTTATCAAAACAAGATAAAGAAAAGGAAGAGCAAAGAAAAAATACTTTGCTTGGTGTTGCTTCACTCAAAATTATTGCCAAAAATATGTTGCTTCTTCCTAGAATAGGAAGAGACTTTAAGTTAGTAACAAAAGGCTTTAGTAAGTTTCTTGTAAATGAGACTGGTGAAAAACCGGCAAAAGAAAGTTTGTTGAGTAGACTTGCGCCATTAAAAGATCGTTTCACACAGGTAAAATTAAAAGAACCAAAAGAAAAAAGAGAAAAGAAAGAAAAGAAACGAAGATCGTTACTTGAAATAATCTTCAAGCCACTAATCACTGCGGCAACTCTTTTATTTACCGTTTTTATCTTCAATAAAGATTTGGTACTTGATGTTTTAGAAATGTATGGTGGCGTTGAAGGTATTATCGGTTCAGCATTAGAATCTCTCTATTCTTCTATTACCGGATTTTTTACATCATTTAATTTTGGTGAAATCATAACAGATGAGATGTCTACATTCATTGAGTTTATTTCTTTTGGACTCATTACGAAAGATGATGCCACTAAAGTCTTAGAAAGTATTGGTAGTTTTATAAAGCCAGTAACAGATCGTGTAGGCTATTTTATTGGTGGCATCGCAGATTGGGTAAAAGAAAAACTCATGTCTTTTGGTCGTTCACTTGACAAAGGACTTGGTGTAGAAACACAGGGTGTTAAAGAAGAAAGAAGAAAAGCACTTGAAGAAGACCCGTATGCCAATGCTGTAGAAACGATCAAAGCACTTGATGAAGATATTTCTTTACTCAAGAGTAGAATTATTTCACTCAAAGAATATCTTGAAAATAAAAAACAATATGAACAAGAAAAAGCAGAAGGTCGTGCGGCAAGAGAAGCACCTACTCCACCTCCAGCAATAACACCAACAAAACGAGTATCTGATAAATCAGTATTTGCGCCAAAAGAAGCAGCACCTTCTGGCGGACCACTAGCAACACCAATTAAAGGTAGTCCTAGTGAAGTGCCTTCAGGACAACCATTAACTAAACCAACTGGTAGCTTAGACAGCATTACAAAGAAAGCAGATCCTGGTGTAGATACCTCAAAATTCAATTCTGAGTTTCAACGCCGTATTGAATTAATGGCATCAGCATTCAAACAAGAAACTGGCAAAATGCTGACGATTACTTCTGGCTATCGTTCAAATGAAAAACAAAAACAACTGTATGATGCCGACTTAGCAAAGAACAATGGTAAGCCTAGCGGTAAAGTGGCACAACCAATGGCTCCTCTAGGACAAGGTGCTGGTAGTGTTCACATGAAAGGCTTGGGTATTGATATTAATAGTATAGGGTCAGCTGGTCTGAACGAACTTGCCGGACCAAGAGACAAGTCAAAAGGTTGGTTAGAGAAGTTTGGTTTGATTCGCAATGTCAAAGGTGAAGATTGGCACGTTACTATTGCTGGTGCGCCAGCAACACCAGATGATGCGGAAGTTCCTGATAAACTAGGCAATGCGGTTGATGTTTCGACAGGCAAAGTCGTTGAGGGTGCTAACATAGGAAAATCGTCAAATGAAATTGCGATGGAACAGCGTCAACAATCAAAGCCACAAAATCCAAAAGTTATAAACGCTGGTATAACAAACAACACCACAATTATTTCTGAAGAAAAGATTCTTCATCCAGCATAAAAAAAACGGCACCCGAAGGTGCCGTCAAATGATTTAATCTTCTGCTAGAGACTTGAAATAATCAAGTTCTTCATCTTCAATATCTGGTGAAGAACGTGGTGTGAAGTCTTCTGCTTTTGTCTTAGACACAGGAGCAGCACCATCAAGACCAAGAACCTTATCAAGTTTTGCCTTCAACACATCATATGACTTAAAGTGTTTAGGATCAAGAAACTCTTTGAGTGAGTTTTCTTTTTTCCATAGTTCTTCAAGTTTCGCATCATCACCATCAAACAATGCTGAAGGAGAATCAAACTCAGACTTATCATAGTTGCGATAACCTTCAACTTGACGAATCTTGATTTTGAAATTCGCACCGTCCCAGAAATCAAATGGATTGATTGCTTTCTCATCTTCAAACTGAGGATTCATTGCTTCAGTCAGTTTGTCGAAGATTTTCTTACCAAACTTATACAGTTTGATTTTACCTTCATTTTCTGGATTTTTAGGATCAGAAACGATAAGCACATTTGAAATGTATGTAAGACGGCGTTTCTGCTTACGTGCGATTTCTTTGTTTGCTTCAATACCAGAATTCCACAGAACAGAGTTATATTCTGATACAGGATCTTTCTGATTCAAAGTAGTCAAAGAGTTTTCAATGTACCAGCCACCTGGACCTTGAAAACCGTGATTGAAAACACGAACCCAAGGAAGAGCATCATCACCATCTGCTGCTGGTGCTGGCAAGAAACGAATAATTGCCATACCATTACCGGCTTTGTCCACTTCTGGTTGCCAAAAACGGTCATCGTCTTTAGAACCTTCTGCTGGTGTATTGATTGATTCAATCGCTTTGGTGAGTTTGTCGAACGAATTGCGATTGCGTTTGAGACTAGAAAAGTCTGACATAGTTTACCTCGTATAGTTAGTTGTTAAAAAGTATGTACATCTTGTCCACTTGATTCATTATATACTTGTATATATGTTTCGTCAAGAACTGATTGTACTGTTTTTATCGTTTTAGCCGTGTCTTTGTGAAGTATGCCAATGCCGCCTGCTGTGTTAAAATCATCGATTACATCTGTTGTATCATCAATGAGAATAATATCCGATTTAGCATAGTCTGCTTTCAAATGACGACCAGGTACGATATTGGCCTTAAAGTCAATGCCGTGACTTTTCAACCAAACCTTTTTCTGCCGCTTCACCTCTTCATGGTGCATACGACCGCCAGAAGAAGAAAGTATCTCTACAGGTACATCCAGTGAGATAATGTACTTCAATAATTCTTTACCACCAGGATACCAATCAAGTGTTTCAAAGTTCTTACCGTCTACAAAATGATTCCAATTATCATCATGTTTTTCACCACGCTCACGACTGCTCGACGCTCTTTGATTAAAGAGTTCTTTATACCTTTGATTGAAATCCGATAGAACCCCGTCCATATCAAGATAAATTTTTTGTATTCGCATCGTATTCCTTTTTGAGTATAAGTTTGTATTTTGTTGGTTCGAATGGTATGAACGGTGTATACTTCTTTATTTTTTTACTGATGTTTGGATAGTGAATCGTATCACCAATCTTACGATCCCATGAAGGTATAAACTCAAGCACTTTATTCAGAATACACACAGTCTCAAGTGAGATTTCTTCATGTAGCAACTTGATCAATAATTCTGGATACTCACCCTCTTGAGATATAAACAAGTCATTTGGTTTACCATGATTCATTAATGACTCAATCTCATTGGTAAAAGTGTAAGTCAATGATTGAATGATCTTCTGACGTTTACGATACTCAATATCAGCATCATTCGTCAGAAGATGACCTACCCAAACATCATGGTTATACACCAAATTAGCAACAATATAATCACGGCATATGTCAACATTTGTGAATCTCCGACTGAGTTTATAAAAGTGCCATTTGTCTTTTCGATTCTCAAATGCACCAATGCTTGTGCTTACTTTACCATTGTACTTAAAGTAATCGTAAGAATCTGAATTAAAGTGAAGTTTGAGAGAAGTGTATAAACAGAATGCTTCATAACCTGTCATATCGGTAAACGATTGCCTTTCACTTTTAACATATTCAAACGTTCTGCTTGCTCATGAATCTTTGACTTCAGATTCGGTGTAATAAGTGAAGCAGCAACTTCCAATTCTAATCCTGTCTCTTTACAGTGTTCAGTAATAGCCTCAAGATATGTGTAATCTGTGTTGGCTACCAAATTCTCTATCTGTAAAGAGAACTTGAGCATTTCATCTTTGGTTGGCATCAGAAATTAACTTTGATTTTACTACCAGTGCTGCTTGGTAGTTCTGCCGACCACGATGATGCCATACCTGACGGTGATGCTGATAAAGGCATTTGAGTAGTCAATGACGAGATATCATTAGTCGTTAACGGTGGTATTGTATCATTCATTGTGCCACTGAACATCCAGTTGTTATTTGGTATATTACTGAAATCAAATTTAGATTGTTCACCAAGAGTAACTGGACTCTCTTCTTTTTCAAATGACACAACATCGATCATACCATCAATCTGATAACCACAGCCTTGTAGAAAATCACGGAATCTGTCAAGAATGTCACCAAGATATAAGGCATTACAATTCATTTCTAAATCTCTTTCACCTTCAGCAGAGTGAAAGCGAAATGTGAATGAATGATTGTCATTTTCAAAATCCATAATATAGTCTCCGTTTATTTACGATTAGCAGCGTGTGCGATACAAACAATGTCATCACTCTTGGCATATGAACACCGTACAGCAAGTGGATCAATACCTTTAGCAATAGCGTTTTCAATATTTGCTGCCATCAGTTTACGGTCGTTCAAACCATAAAGACATGCCGCAGCAACGACTGAAAGTAAAACCAAAGTAGCTGAAACTGTGGTTATACTACTCAATCCCTTCTCCATTATCTTCTCCTTTTTGCTTGATAAAATACTCATGAACTTTTCTTTGCCTTATTGTAGAATAAATGTCTGCCGATTTGAGCAGTATACCTCATATTATTCCAACCAGGTTTTACATAGTCCGCATGAAAGAACAAGGCACCTCTGGTTGGATCTTTGAACTTTTCAGTATAAAGATAGAACGCCAATGCTAGTTCAGTTACACTATTATACAACGAATTACTCTCTATTGTCAAGAGTCCTTTTCTCATCATATCCTTAGGACGATTTTCACATACCCATGAGAATTGGCAAACAGTGCCAACTTTTTGTTTGACTACGCCGCAGTAAGTATCTGGAAATACACCAGACAGCATTCGATTGTATGTAACAAATGCTACGGCAATTTGTCCAAGTCTTGGTTCTAGTCCTGCTTCAAAATACATGTTCTGAGCAAGACATTCGACTTCCGATCTTGCTTGTGGTGATAAATCTTCCAGTTGAACTTTCGGTTGAACTGGTATACTGATCTGTGCTGCGGCATGACCAACATATACAACAAATGCCGCAAAGATGCTACAAAGTAATAGTGTGATGTAACGCATATTTCTCCTTGTTAGTTAGAGGTGTGCCGAAGCACACCCGTTCCCGTCAGGCAGTTTTTTTGCTTTGTGTTTTTTCTGCTGTGATATTAGAAACGAATCCATTCAAGGCTTGTGCCTTGTTGATGATTTCTGTCTCTGAGGGATAAGTTGGAAAGGCGGGATGATCTGGTATTGCTTGTCCGTTTAATTTAGCGGACTCTACCTTCACTTGCCATTCATTGATTAGGCGTTCTTTACTGGAAACATAATCTTCCAATAAAAGGTCTTTCGCCATTTTAAGAAGTTCAAGACGAATCTCAAACGGTGTTAGATTGCTCATAGTTACTCCTGTGTTGTGTGTGTTTACTGGCGATTGTGTGTGTAGTGCCAGTATACTTATTTAGTTATTTTTAATCCCAGAGGCCACGGTTTATATGTTATTCTTCAACTCCGAAATGTTCAGCAATAAATTGTTTCACAGTAATTGCACCCGATGCCTCAACATCACAATCATGAGTTACAAAACTCATCTCCGTAACTTCACACATACGCATACATTCTCGAACAATCAACTCGGCAAAATTTTGATAGCATTGCTCGGTGCTTTGACTTTCATCCTGACACTCGTAGTATAGTTCTCTAATTCGTTCATTCATCCTTCACCTCTTGCTATTTTCAGAATAATGAAAACAAGCCATCCAAACATATTTGCTGAATAAAGAACTGTCGCAAACAATAGCCATTTGTCTTTCATTCTGTTACTCCGAAATGTTTTTTCAATCCTACAGCAATAGCAATAGACAAATCTGGAGTTACTCCACTTGGCGTATTGTATCTACCGATTGACATAGATTGTTCAGCACACTCCCAAACAATCAACTCGGCGAACTTTTCTATACCATAACTATCGGCAGAATACTCCACTCTACCCCTATTGTCCTTGATAATATCAAAAGATTGTTCAGCAAGTTCTTTAATTTTGTTGTTCATCATTATCCCAAAGAGTGAAAAATACTATATATGTATATGATATACACAATTTATAAATCTGTCAACAGCAAAACGAATCAAGTATACATTGGATTTGATTCCAAATGGCCAAATCGTCAAAAAGTTCATAAATCTGCCAGTAAAAACGGTAATTCTAAATTCTACAATGCAATTCGTAAATATGGATGGGAATCTTTTGATTGGGAAGTCATATATCAATCAAAAGACCGAGAACACACTCTAAATGTTATGGAATCATATTTTATTGAGCAATATGATTCTTTCAATATTGGATATAATTTAACCTTAGGTGGTGACGGTACATTCGGTGTAGTCTTGTCTGAGGATGCTAAACAAAAAATTAGTAACACACATAAAGGCAAAACACTTTCCAAAAATCATATAAAAATACTTGTAGAAAAGGGTAAAAAATTGACTGGTGAAAAAAATCCTATGTACGGTAAAACTTTATCCGAAGATCATAAAAAAAAGATATCGCAATCAACCAAAGGCATATCTAAACCAATGACAGACGAACATAAAAAAAATCTCAAATGTCATTCAAACAATCTAATTAAAGTTTCATGTCCTCATTGTGGTAAAGAAGGACAACTAACAAACATGAAACGATGGCACTTTGATAAGTGTAAATCAATCCCAAAGCGATCTATAGTACAACCCGAATAATCGGAATCCATTGTCCATACGGTCGTAAACTTTTTTCATGCCATCGTAGTCGCACTGATACGTATGATTGGGACCTTCTTCAAATGTATACAGTGTCGGCTTACCATTTTCATCCCATTCGCATGGAACAGAATGTGTGTCAATCTCACCAGAACGATATGCTTCTTCCCATGAATCATCAACGAAATGTTCAAAGGCAAAAATCATTTCATTCAATACCCATTCCCAACGACGATGTGTGATGTCCCACGAATCTTTTTGATATTGTTCTTGATCTTCAAACTTTAATACAAACTGTGATGAGCCATCTTCATAGCCAACGATGCGTAGTTCTTCTGGTACATCTTCAGCATCAACCATAGGTGAACCATGTTTTGTTGCTTGAAGTTGTTTGAGCATCGGTAAAATAATATTTGCCAGCGTGTGATCCATCGACCACGTATCATACTTGTCAATACGCACTTTGATTTTGCGTTCTTTGTGACTTTCTATCCACTGACAAAACTTAGTTAGCCAAGAATCGTTACCGTTTCTGTCTTCTGCTAACCATGTGCCGAAGTCATGAACCCAATCAGGATGTCGTTTGAATCCATATTCATCAGGAACTTTTTTTGCCCAGAAGCAAAGCAGTTCTGCTAGTTGATATGGACCGAACCAATTTGTATAAGGACCAATATAGATTTTCATAATATATCTCTGAATTTGGTGTAGAGTGTTTTGGTAATAAGGTACACTCCACTAAAACCCCATGAGAGTTAAGCCGCTAGGCGTTCTTCTCCGTAAAATGCGTCATTTGCATTTATAGATTTGCTTGATTTACAGTCATCGCCTACTGTGTTGCCTTCTCCACTATCTCACCCTGTCGAAACCATGTCTAGCCCATCAGAAGTGTCCTGCTGTTCACAGGTCGGGAATTCCAATCCTCAGAGTCTTGTTAAACTCTTACATATCACCCTAAACAACACTTCTGGTGGACTAGGTGGGAGTCGAACCCACGTCCAGAATGCCTTCACTTTGAAGGAGTTACAACAATTCCTTCCTGCTGCATTTGTTTATGAAACTCATTTTTCTTCATAGTATACCAACCCCAAGAGCCAAAGAATGTTGTGCCTGGATTTGGTCCTTGTTCTCTCAAGTACGAATCAAGTTTTTTATCGTATTCTTTTTCAGTAATTTGCATATCACACCGTTGTAAATCTTGCTGAACCTTTGCTCGTTCTTCCTGGCTTCAACGGCTTGTCAGACTTTGGTTTCGTTTCTGTTTGAAACGGCGCATGTGGCTTATTGAATGCCATCTTGCCTACATTCTCTGTCTTGCCGTGTCCTGGGAATCCTGTTTTGTTTGTTCCATGTAAGGTCGCTGTTTTTCCATCATGATGTAAGATTGAGTCTTGATTATAATGTTCTCCATGTTTTTTAATATCATGGAGTAGTTGTTTGCCGTGTTCATCTCCCTTTCCTTTTGCATGTACCAAAATAGACTTTTCTTTACCACCTTCCCAATGACCTTCAACATCTTTGTGAGTGTAGCCTTGTGCAGTCAGTTTCTTTTTAAGTTCTTCATGATGCTTTTTATTTTGCTCTGGCGATACTTCATCATGTGGTCGCTGTGAGGAAATAACAGCATAGTGCCTACCCTCTTCAGCATGTTTAGCCAATCTTGCCAGCGGATTGCCTTCATCTAATTGTTTATGTTGTTTGAATGATAGCATGATGTCTCCAAAATGTCAAGCATATTTATCAATCATCTCAATCAATGGTTGCCGATAATCATGAATCTGCCGTTCAAACACCTGTGCTGGTCCTTCTTCAGTAGCAATCAATACCACAATATCATCAATCCAAATACCAGTTCGTTCAGCAAACATCAACGCATATGCTGTACACTGCATAAAGTAGTTCTGAATGTAATCTTCATCTTTTTGTTTTGTGGATGTTTTGAAATCGATGACCGATAACTTACCATTCCATTCAGCAATCAAATCTACACGACCAGCAATACGGTATTTGTCGGAGTATAGTGCTTGTTCTTGTGAATAAACATTACCAACTTTCTCATCAATGATCGGCTTGATTTTGAAGAATAGTTCCTTCAGATCAGGCATCAACAACTGCATTTTGAAATCGTTTATTTCATTGTTAATGTAGTCTTCACAAATCTTATGTACCTTTGTACCACGATTTGATGCTTTTCGTGAGACTTCATTTGCTCGTTCTTCACCTACGGCCTGTCGCCATTCATAGAGTGCTTTCTTGCCATAATTAGAAAGTACCGTAGTGATAGACTTATACTTATTGCCTTCTGGCGTAGTATAGAGTCTACCACTATCAGTAGTTTCTGCTTTTAGGTCAAATTGAAGTTGCGGCAACTTTACATGATCAAATGTTCGCATCGTTATGTTTTTTCTGAAATATCCTCAAACTTCAATTTAGCCAAAATGTAATCCTTGACTAGGCTCGAACGAACAATATCATCTGGTGTAAATTCTATTCTTGTGAAAGCATCCATGTGGTATGCAATATCAAAAAACTTTAACAACCCAGATACATCATTTTTCTTTTTGTTCAAGTCAGTCTGTCTGTAATCACCACACCAAATAATCTTTGATCGATGACCCACACGTGTCATTACAGTATCTATTTCTTCAAATGTCATATTTTGCATTTCATCAACAATGATAATGGCATCATCAAACGACATACCACGAATGAATGATGTTGAAATGAATTCAATATGACCTTGCTCTTCTAGCCTATCCCACGCATCTTTGCGACCAAAAAGTGTTTCGCATATTTGACGATATGGTTGCTGATAGATTTCCATCTTCTCATCTACACTTCCTGGTAGATGTCCGATTTCTCTAGATTGTACTGCGGAACGAACAACAATAATTTTTTCAAAGGTGTTACTTCTATCTAACACCTCTTCAATTGCTTTATAGAGTGCTGAAAACGTTTTACCTGTTCCAGCAACACCATGTAACGCTATAAAATAATCTTGCCTCTTGTACGCATCAAAAAAAATTCTTTGATTTTCAGTTAGTGGTTGAAACGTTTTCATATCATCCAATCTTAGTTTCAATCGATTGGTTGGTTTTGAATAATCAGTTACATCTTCACTGCTGTAAACTTGCTTTAATGCTGCTCTCCTTGCCATAAGTGTTCCTTATATACGACTACAGGTTAGCATAATACAATTACTGCCCAAATTTTCCTAGGTGCTTATCTACAATTCTTTGTGTTTGTGATTCACTGATTGATTTCTTACCGTGCTTGTTGGCGACGGAAGATTGCTTGTGATTCTCGGAAACTTTTGATAAAACTTCTTTGAAACCGTCTGGTACTTTACCAGTAATTGATACGCCACTGACAATTGACATGGCGCCAAGATGAACTTGTTGGATGTGTGAATTCTCTTTGAGATATTCTTCTTTGGCAGAAATGCTCAGAAGTTTCTCAAAAGTTTCACCTGTTTCTGTATTATAAAAATCGTATGTCGGCATTAATCTTATATAGTCAAGTACCACTCTGGCGCTGGTCTTTTTGTCCACCGGGCAAAGTGTGTTTTCTTCTCATTGTAGTATTTATGATATGACGCTAGTGAGTCATTCATTATTTTACAATCGTCGGGCATTGCTGGTGTTGGTTCAGTTTCACGCAATCCGACAGGAATCTTTTCTGGCAGTTTTGCCAAATCATCCCTCAGTCTTGCACACGCATGAACTTTGCCATAACGATACGTATACTCGTCAAGCAAATGACACCACATTTCATAAAGCCATTTATAGTTCAAATGGTTTGCCCGAGCCCAAACATTCGATGGATGATTAACATGTGATGCTTTCATCAATCGCTGTTCACGATCATCAGGCAAACGCCAGCGTTTAATCTTACGATTATTCGCCGTCAAATCATAATATTCTTGACCGTCACAGATCCGATGCGCCGTTGACAATAATTGTGCGTACTCAATAATCATTTTTACCACGTGCTTGTCGCAGTGGTACTCGGCGCATATCTTCGGATCGTGGGCAAGGTAAAAGATATTCATTAGAAGCAGAAAAATTTACAACTCACGTGACCCTCAGCAGGACGGCTACGTTGTTGTATTTGAACCTGTGTGAGTTCTTTGAGATGTTGGTATTTCATCTCGGATTCACGCTTTTCCATTTCACGTTCTAATTGTTCAACACGAACAATTTTCTCACGCAACAATTCTTGATCGTTCAAACTTCGTGGATTAACCACAGGATCACGAACGGTTGTACCACACGCCGTTACAAAGAGTAACGGCATCACAAAAATCAATTTACTTTTCATCATCTTTGTCCTCCGGTGTCATCTTACTCATGATATAAACCAAACCAATAAACTGAACAGCGCCGTAAGCCCCAGCCAGAGCCATAAGAGCCATGAAAAAGGCAACGATATAAAACTTTTGGCGTTCAGTGAAAAGATTACCATAAAAATTTGCTGTAGTAATTGCTTCGACGGCTTGTTGCTCAAGTTGTAAATACTTGTCAACAACCCATGCTTTAAACTTCGACATTTTCACCTCATAAAAGAAGGGGCACGTGGATGTCATCCCGACATTCATTGTTGTTTAATGATAAGCCTATGTCCCGCTGACGGCTACCACCCCGAAACCGATTATTCAGTGATTTCAGTTACTTCATCCTCAATCACAGGTGCTTTCACAGGTTTAACAGATTTAGCCTGTTTAGCGTTCAAGTCAGAAAGATTGTTGATACCGGCATCACGACCAACGATAGGCTTAACATCAAAGCCACGTGGTGTAAGTTTAGTGTCAACCATTTCTTTAAAATTGACAAGTTCGTAACCGACAACGTTACGACCATCTTTATGTGTTTTGATAACACCACCGTTGTATTTCAATGTAACGATCTCGGCACTGATACGATTCATCGCACGATATTCCATCGTGTTCTCAATTTCTTTCAGTGTGATAAGACCACCGTTACCGAGAACCATCAAAAGACGTTCCCATCGAACAGGCTTACCGGACTTATTGCCCTTACGATTTGCCCAATATGTAACAGATTTATTACTCATAACAAAACTCCATATTAACAGTAGAAATGATAGTATAGCAAAGTCTGACCGAATTGTCAAGCATTACAATACCTCGTTTTTCCGACCAAGACCTGCCGGATTCATGCCAGGAGTAACATAGACATAGTTACCCTTGTGCATCGGTGCCGTGCAAGACGCAACATCTGCCACAATCTCACGGTCAGAGGATGAGAGTTTGTGGAAATCTTTCATAATACCAGTCTTTGTCAAAGCACCCTTGTGTGTGTCTGGAAGACTTGGAATGTGCTTGGTGCTGCGTACCACACGACTTGGCGTCAGTGGCTTGTCTTTGATCTTTTTAGGCGCAGCAGCAGGAAACCTACCACCAGACGGTAGCGGAATCTTGTTGATTGACGAAATAAAGTCTTGCTGTTCTTGCAATTGCTTCTTTGTCAACTTCTTTTTCTTCGAACTGGAATATATGCGGATCATCATAACAATACCATTATATCAAGGGTTGAGCCACTTGTCAAGAGGTAATTTTCTCTTTTACCTTTGTGATATGCTTACATTTGTTGTGATATTTGAAACCAATACAGGAACAAGAAAAATGCTCATTTGATAATGTTACCAAATATTCACCTTTTGTACCAGCTACTTTGAACTTGCGGATATTAGTTGTCGAACCTTTAAGTATTTTCAGATTGACAACATTTGCTAAATTGATAATTGATACTGGGAATTCTTTGTTATCAGTTTGTAAACAGAATTCGTTAGCATTCAGATAACGATAAGGATTGACAACGACACCTGTAAAAGTTGTCGATTTAGTAATATAGCGACAATCTACGGTGACTGTCGAACCAACAGAGGGCAGATTTTTCATAGTACATATAGTATACCAGAAACTCTACCCTCTGTCAAGTATGTTGTATTTTTACAACGTTGCTTTTTCTGTAATATTGGCAATTGAGTTTTGACGATCAATTACCAAATATCCGTTACACACAATATTCCAATCTTCTGAGTGTTCTTCTTTTTCACTCTTAACTGGAACGGTAATATTCAGGTGTTTGAACAAATATTCTTTTTCGCCCTCAAATACACGCCAGACATGATCTGCGGTACCACGACCAGGCTGCCCTCTGCTTTTGTTGAATCGAATTCTGTATTTGTTCATATGATGTCATCCGCTGGCTTCATTCCAAAATTTTGTTGTGCTTGTGTGACAGTCAAATTGAAGTGAACGAACTTTATTGGTTTATCGGAAGCATGACGAGTGAACGAATGTGCCAACCAAGAATTTGTAAAAATAAGCAAACCAGGTTTAGGTTCAAAATTGATCATCTGACTTGCGATTGTAGCCATTGAATTATCTTTTTCATAAAGGTCAATTTGAACTTTGCCTGGTCTTGGATCATGAAAAACAACTCTTGAAGAATTTTCGGGTGCTTCTAAAAAATAGAAACCTACAATTTGAGAACCATAACCGTGTACATGTTGTTCCATCAATGAATGCTTGTAATGTTCTTGTGTCCACATTTCAGTAAACATAACATCCAAATTTTGCATGTTATATCCCTGTTCATTCAAAATATTCCAGGATGTTTTACCAACAAAATTAACAAACTTTTCAATTCTCGGATCTTCATAATAATTACCCGTCATCATCGCAGGATATATGTTATCAACCTTTTTTTCTTTGTGTGCTTTTGCTAGTTCTTCCTCAGAAACTTGACTTACCGAATTCAAAAACTCCGGGTGTTCGGCATAATAAATTGGGCAAGCAAAATGATAGGCGGCGTTAAGCATAATGTATTGTATCTTTCTTTGAATGAAAAGTCAACTAACTATTTTATGGTAAGGGTATTTCTTTCCATGAATTTGATGGACCATCCCAATAATATTGTTTTCCGTCAATAGGCTTTGGCACAGGTGGCACAAACTCACATGTATCTTCATCAAAAGTCCAGGCCAAAAAGTTTTCTCTATTTGGTCGAGCATTCCAAATTTCTTTTGCTATATTTTGTTTTTCTAATTTTTCTTCTGGAGTCATTTCTCTTGTTTGCCAAACATCAGTCCAAACACCATCAACAAACTGATATGTGGGTTCATCACCTTCTAAGACTTCATAAAGTTTTGCTATTGGCTTACTAACACGCACAAAAGGTTGCCAATTGTCTGGTATAGTCCCAAATGCCTGAAGTAAGTTATCTTTTAAAGCAGGATGATTTACAGTGTTACCATTTTCGACTTGAATGTAAAGTTCCATTTTTTTACCTATGAATATTTTTTGTTTAAGATATACCTACATTAGATGTTGGGAAAGTTCTAGAACATCCTGGCCAAATGATTCTCACAGCACCACCGGCACCACGACCAGATGGACTGGTATAAGGTGATCCACCTCCACCAAATCTACCAGCTGCAAAGCGTGCCGAACAACCACCTGAGCCGCCTTGTCCACCTGAAGATGCTGCACCACCCGCACCACTTGTTCCTTCCCCATAAATTCCGACTCCGCCGCCCCATCCACCAATACCACCCGCTCCACCTGATCCACCACCACCACCACCACCACCAGTACCAGATGAACCAGCAGTTCCGGCAGGAGAAGGAGAATAAGGACCAGCATCACCACCATTACCTGAATATCCACCTGCGCCACCAGCTGCCCCATAACCACCACCGGGATTTAATTCACCATTACCACCATTACCTCCACCATCACCAGTATATGTTCCACCTGTTCGTAATATACCACCACCACCCCTTACGACAGAAGTGGAACAAAAATAAGAATTCGATCCATTGAATGAGGGTGAATTTCCTCCTGCCCCAACAACAACACTTATTGAGGCACCAGGTGTAACTGGATAATTATTTTTATATCCCAGTCCACCACCACCACCTCCAGAAATACCAGGTGCGGGTGCTCCGCCGCTACCTCCACCAATAGCTAAAACAGAAACTTTTGTGACGCCAGTTGGTACAACCCAAGTATATGTTCCAGAAGCTAAGTATTGCTGTTCACCGTATGTAGCAAAAGAAAAAGTCACATCAGTTGAGGGGAACGTTCTTGTTGTTCCTGGCCAAACAATTCGTATTGCTCCATTTGCACCATTACCCCCAACTCCTGGTGTTGTCGCAGTACCGCCATGTCCACCACCATATAAACCACCAAGTTGTCCTGTTGCGTTAAGACCAAATGAGCCATTTCCCCCGGCAAGATTCCCGCCTGCTCCATTGGGACCTGGACCAAAAAGATTTACACCACCACCACCACCACCATATTCAGTATATGTTGCACCAGCACCGCCACCACCTGCTCCACCGCCAGAACCTGCGGATCCAGTGGATCCTGCGGGTCCGCCTGCTCCTCCGTTGCCTGAATAACCACCAGCACCACCGGCGCCACCAGCTCTAGAACCTGTAATACTAGTACAAGTAAATCCTGACCTGCCGAGACCGCCATTACCTCCACCATCACCAGTATATGTTCCACCAAGTCCCCCAACTTTTGGTCGCCCGGTAGCACCACCACCACCCCTTACGACAGAAGTGGAACAAAAATAAGAATTACCCGCATTGCTTGTATTGGCTACACCACCACCACCAACGACTACTGTATATGAACCTCCAGGAGTAACTGCAATATTATTTTTATATCCTAGTCCACCACCACCACCAGCACCACCAACACGCCATTCACCACATGTGAAGCTACCTGTTCCACTACCACCACCGCCGCCTACGGCAACAACAGAAACACTGGTTACGCCCGTTGGCGCTACCCATGAATATGTGCCAGGAATAATATAACCCACACCACCAATGATGATTGGGGCGCCAGCACCCCTAAACAGTCGATATGATCCAATTGATCCCGCACCCAATGAAGCTAATATTGGCATTTTTTTCTTCCTAATTCTATGATATTGCTCATATACTTATTCAAGTAATGGCTTCTATTTCTTTCCAGTTTTGAAGGTCTTCATTCCATATATAAAATTTATCGTCAATTGGTCTAGAGATCGGGGGATCCCACTGACACACTTCTTCATTCAAAATCCAACTTGAATGTGGTTTAGGTGGAATGAATGCATCTCTTTGTACATCATAAGTGTATTCGGGTCCAGCATAATTTTTTCTAAAGTTACCATTATAACTAGTTTGTTTCCAATTTGTGTGGCCGCCCGACCAATTAATCAAAAAATCGATACCTCTTTGTTCACTTTCTTGACCGTTCTCATCGATGAGTTCAGCATTGTTCAACACAATAACTTCCAGAACTATATTATCTTCATCTAGTTTAGCAAAATGAGCCATGTATCACCTTAAAACGTAATTGAACCCGAACCCGTAAACCTATAAATTCTGTATCCACCAGCAATCGTGAGTGTTGGCGAACCTGTAGTTGATGCAGCATTGGCAAAAGAATCCAAATAACGAATGATAACTATACCTGATCCACCAGCGCCTGAGTTTCCACCTGGGTATCCTGTTCCACCTCCACCACCGCCAGTGTTAGTTGTTCCATTTGTGCCACCAGTTGAACTACCAGCGCCACCGCCACCAACACCACCTGCACCAGTTCCACCCGTTCCAAACACGCCACCACCACCACCGCCAGCATATGCAGTGTTGGAACCAGAAATTGGTGAATATTCTCCAGCACCACCATCTCCCGTAGTTCCACTAAAACCAGCTTGTGCTTTACCACCACCGCCCCCGCCACGATAGTTTGGAACTCCATAAAGTCCAACACCACCACCAGCATTACCTTGCCCAGGAGTTCCGGCTCCCCCATCAAATGGACCAGGTGTCGATGAACCAGCACCGCCGCCAGACCCACCACTCATTCCAGGACCAGTACCGTATGTTCCACCCCCACCGCCACCAATGGCTGTTACAGTATCAAATACACTACTGGTTCCATTGCTTCCTCTAACATCTGTTACAGTTACAGCAGCACCACCCCCACCTACTGTAACGGTGTAAGTCACACCATTACTTATTGGATAGTTCGATGAAGTGAGCATTCCACCTGCGCCACCTCCACCAGATTGTCCTTTTCCCCCAGAACCACCACCAGCCACAATCAAATATTCAATGGTACGACCAGTAACTCTCACTCCTCCAAATTGACCAAATCCCCTTGTTGAACCAGCAGCAAATGTCGAAATCAGTGGCACAAGATTTTATCCTAAACCAAAGAGTGTATTTGCAGAAATGACAGTGTAAGTATTTGCTGCGGTCTTGAATATTGAATAACTGAACAGATTAATTTCTGCATTTGTGATGGCAACATTTGCTGGTCGTGTGTTTCCAGCATAATATATTGTTTGAACTACATCATCGATTGAAAGATTTGCCTCATGGCGAATATCACCATGCTTAACAGCAATTGCTACGGAAGTAGTTTCACCAATTGTAGTGACAGAATCGAAAGTTTGACTGGTATCACCACGAAGATTGAATGTCACATTTGCTGTGGTATTTGCATCAAAGAAATAAACCGTGCTATTGACAACATCAATATTCACATTACCACCAACGGCAATAGAATTGATGTTTGCTTCTTCTAGAACTCTGGTGAGAGAAATGTTAAGATTCGAAGCCAGTTTCGATGATATTACGGACTGATCACCCAGTTTTGGTGAGGTGACGGATTGATCTGCCAAATCAACACTAACAATAGTGCCATTGGCAATTCCAACGTTAGTGACAGCATTCGCAGAGATGCTGTCAACAGTAATTTTGTCTAAAGGCATAGTAGTCTCCTATTCGCTTATTTATACGAACAGAAGACTTGACTTATCCTTTGAGTAATTGCTGGTTGCTTTCGGAACGCAGGTCTTCTTCAAAGTCCTGCATATTTAATCTGGTTAGTTCAGAACGTAAACTTTCCAGTTGAACCTTATCTACATTGGACTCAGCAATCTTGTCCTCAAGTTCCCGTATGCGTTTTCTAATTTGCTCTTTATACGACATGATCTTTTTCCTGCTTGAGTAAGCGATACAGAGACTTATCATGGTGCTTTTGATTCTTCAATTGTTGACTCTCGTACTGCTCACGATTTTTGTGAAATTTAGTTTTCTTTGGCTTTTGAAATTTCTTACCGCCAGACAACATATTTATTGCTCCTAAAAGATAATATCTGCTATACCATATTCTACCAAATCTTCTGCTGTCAACCAAACATCCGTTGGTCGCAGAAACTTGGTTTTTACATCTTTGACCGACAGCTTTGAACAGTCGGAAAGAATCTTTGCCATTTTGTGATGATACCTATCACACTCTTTGGCATAAGCCCGCATATCATGATACTTGCCACCCATTTCGTCATTGAATTGGTGAATCATGATTGTCGTGTTTTTGCCGATAGCACGATAACCTTTTTCACCAGCAGCAAATACTACAAATGCGGCGCTCATTAGATTACCATAAGCAAGTGTACGAACGGGTACACCCACGCCCAGCATGAGATCAACAAGTCCTATCGCATCACCTAAATTGCCACCTTCAGAATTGATGTACAGTGTCAATGGCTTCTCAATCTTGTTGAACTTGGCAGAAAGCAACCAACGTGATGCTGACTCAATAACTGTTGGATCAATGCTACCAGACAAAAAGTGAGCATAGTGTTCAAATTGTATTTCGTTCTCTTTGTCGCTCATACCAATTATACGCCGTTCTCAAAATGGATTTTAAATCGTGCTTGGGTTTGAAATTTAGATGATGTTTGGCGGCATCAGAGTTGGCGACTAACCTTCGTGGGTCACCTTCTCTTCGTTTACCGATTGTGTATTGAATTGGAACGCCTAGTTCCTGTTTAGCAGCATCAATCACTTGTAGTACAGTATAACCTTTACCAGTGCCTAGATTGAATAGGCTAGGTTGATTGTTTCCTTTTTTCTGTAAATATTCATCAGCCAGCAAATGTGCCTCAGCAACATCACATACATGAACATAGTCACGAATACATGTGCCATCTACCGTTTGATAATCGTTTCCGTATACGATGAACTCTTCGTTATTTAGACTTTTGAACATCAGCGGAATCAAATGCGTTTCTGGCTCATGCTCTTCACCCATCTCACCATCAGGATCAGCACCCGCCAAATTAAAGAAACGAAAAATAATCGAATTCACTTTTGCGTCACGAATCGCACATTCAGCAGCATATTTACTGTTGGCATATGGATTGTTGTTATCTATTTCCGATTTCTCAGAGAGGCTGGTAAATTGAGAACGATAAACGCCGGCAGTAGAAGAATAAACAATATTACTAACATCAAATTTTCTCATTGTGTGTAGTAGATTACATGTGCCACCTACATTGACATCCCAAAACTCCTCAGGATGTAAAACTGATTCACCAACTTCAATCCGACCAGCTAAGTGAAATACGATATCTGGCTTCCAGTTTGTAAAAACTCTTGATAAGTCTTGATATGAACGTATATCACCAGGATGATAGACATCCCAATACAAATCATTCTGTGGTGTTTTTATATCAAAACAAACTGTATAGTAACCTGCTTTTTTTAGTGCTTTGCCAAGGTGTGAACCAAGATAGCCCGATCCACCGGTTACTAATGCTATTCTCATCTATCTCTTTCCGACAAAATAGGATTTTTGATTGGCCAATAAATGTTGAAGCGGTCGTCATTCCACTTTACTGTATACTGTGAAGCCCGATCATAATACTGGTCAAGTTTATAACTAAACACACAATGTTCGGACATTACCAAATGTGCGTTGCCATGTTTTGGTGGTAACAACACTTGATAACCATTACGGTCTGATAGTGTGAACTCTTGCCATTGGCCATACTGATCCGAATCTTCATCCAGATTAATTACGATTTGATAGATTGTACCATGTAAGCAAGAAACTAATTTTGTTGTTCTATCATCACCGTGAATGCCACGCAGAGTGTGTCGGCGTGAGGTAGAAATACTGTCAAGGATAAAGTTCACACCCAACTGTGCATAATTATCTTTGTGCCATGCTTCAATGTTCGTGCCACGATAGTCTTCATGTACCGTTGGCTTGATAAGTTTAACGCCCTTGAGATTTGTATCTTCAATTATCATTAGCCACTCACAATCGTTATACCGGGTCCAACAACATATTCTTCTTTAAATGTTTTCTTCCAAGGAAATCCATCAGGATATTGTTTTTCGTTTTCAGCATTGCCTTTTTCAAAGAACTCGGCATTGACTGAGTTTGGATTACCATCTAAACGATAGCACAAAGAATATTCCCTTGAGCAAGAAAAGTTTGGAAAGTATTGTTTCAGAGCATTGAAAAAGTTACGATCAGCACCCCACTGACCATACCATGCGGGACCGAGTTTACGTGCGATATCTGCCTTCACCATAAACGATGAAGTATCAATGTGAAACGCATCCTTATTGAAGTAGATTGGCCATTGACCTAACGATTCACAATTATCTTCAGCAACAAAGTTACCTTCTTTATCAACAATCTTTCTCAGTGAGTATGCCCAGTCAACACCCTTTTTGATTCTCTCAACAAGTTTCTCAACATGATTAGGCTCAAACCAATTGTCTTCGTCAAGATAACATATAACATCAGCATTGACAAGATAACCACATGCTGCGTATACACGATGACCATACCAACCCTTGCCGATGTTTTCTTCAAGTTGAATTGTTTTGACTTTTGATGCGCCTTCAAGTTGATGCCAAATTTTGTTTTCATATTCTTTTCCATCAAGAAAAACATAGTGTGTCAAATCACCATAGGTTTGCTCATCAACAGATTGAATACACTTACTTAGAGTTTCTGCTCCGATTGTTGGTGTTACGACTGCTACTTTCATTTTTCACCTTTTTACCAAAAATTGCGTTCCAGTTATCATTAAATTTTTCACGTGGTATTTCAATTGGTCTAGGCTTCGAACCTTTTCCACCGTCACTCATTCCAACTCCTTAGTAGCCAAGAAGAAGAGTTCTTTTTATTGCTGCCGCCTACACCATACACAAAGTTGATGCCAGGCACATTTGCTTCTGCGTTATTTGTTTCATTGCGGTCACCACCGTTGGCAAACCAAATTTGATAGTTCGAAAGTATTGGTAAAACTTGACGATGATGATCTCTTACACGTTCAAGCAAATCACACGCTGTACCATCTGAATCATCAAATTCCCACACTTCATCAACCCAACGAATTGATTCAAGTATCGCTTTACGTTCGTGAATATCCATGAATGGCTTGCCCTTCTTACGTGTGAGCCACGCATCAGAGTTTACACCTGCGATAAGTTTGTCACCCATGCCCGATGCTTCACGCAACAGGGCAAGATGACCCGAATGAATAGGATCAAATCCACCAGAGACAACGACTATTTTCATATTGCTAAATCAGGAAATGCTTCTCTAACTAAATTGGCAGTAAGTTGTTTTACTTTGAATCTTTTTTGTAGTACATCAAGAATGATAGCAGCCTCATCCTTATGTAAAGATTCTACCATAACCAGAAGTTGTTGTGTAGTCTTTTCTGCGGTAAATCCTTCTGGTCGCATAGGATGATTCTTGATGAACCGATACATCTTCGGCATCTGTGTGTCCAGATAAGCATAGTTCAAACCAGCAGGTTCTTTTGCTGGTCGATACCGATCAGGCAGTGCAATATCAAACTCTATGGCAGGATTGAATACTAATTGGAGAAAGAAACGAAAACGTTCATCGCCTTCACTGCGTAAAAAGTTTATTCGTTCTTGTTTGGTTGTTAATTTTTCGAACTCCTCAAATATTTCGGAGTATAATTTTTCAGAACTCATCGATAACTTCCAGTAGATTTTTAAGTTTGTTTGCAATCATGTAATTCATAAAATGCTGTTTGGTGTGACCAGCAGCACTTTCATATGTATCTATAATACTTTTCTGAAGCGGTTCTGGTACCTTAGTCAAATCAATGAGTAGTTCATTGCGTTTGTAGTTACGCAGCATTTCACCTTCACAAAAGTCTTCGGGTGCTTGATTCAGCCAGTTGATTATCTTTGCTTCAGTAATAGGTCTTTGACGCACACCATTCACGATGCTATCATCAGCAGATAAGATATTCGGTATGCCATCACCCTTATCACCACGAATAATCATTTGCTTTAGTTGCACCGCTGGCAGAGGTTCTTTGATAAACTTCTTCAGTATGGGTGAATACTGTTCAACATTGTCAAACTTTTGTAACTGTGCAAAGTCTTTATCGGAAGACAGAATCATCACGTTTTGATGCGCCGAATAACGTATCGTTAGCGTGGCAATAATATCATCTGCCTCAGCCGTTTCAATATCAACCACTTTGTAAGGTGAATGTTCTTTTAATTCTTCTTTGATTTTATGTAAACATTCAAAGATAGAATTCCAATCGTGACCAGACGCATCACGTGTTTTCTTACGACTTGCTTTATATTGTGGAAAAAATTCACGGCGCCAGTAATTGCGATTGTCACAAGCAATCACGACTTCGGGCCCATGTGTGGCCTTGAATTTTTTGACATAAGTGCGTATCACGTTCAATATCATGTGACGCACCAATGCCTCTTCAACCGGCTTTTTAGATGAGCCGATCTGTTCCATCAATGAAGAGATGGCTACCTGATTGTAATCTATGAGTATCACTTTATAGTCCTCAGTAATATTGTATCAGCATTGATTCGACCCGTCAATACTTTTTCAGCGGCACGAATGTCATTTAATACATTACGCAACGCAACTTTACCACCCTTTAACACCTCAGGTATTGTCACATCAGGTTTACGTAAAGTTTTTTGTGTCGATTTGCTTTCGGCAAAGTTTTGTATCGTAGAACCTTTGATGCTCAATCCAGCGGCATCAAGGGCAGTGTAAACACCAAGTTTTCGTGTTTTGGTATTATACACCCACAATGATGATGCGCCGATAATTGTCTTAGGGTCAATCGACACAAGTTTCAATTCGGCAAAGTCTTTAGCATAGTTTAATTTGGTAATCAACTGATCGGCAGACTTTGCTTTACGTTTTCTTGGCTTACGTGTTTTGACCACTTCACCTGCTAGTTTCATACCGTCAACAATTACTTGATCACAGTATGCTATCAATTTTTTAAGTTGTATTTTTGTAAAGTTCGAATATGCCTCTTTGACATCAGCATCAGTAGTTGTCAAAACATTATCATACTCAACACGGCGTGTTTTAAAATGATCAATTACAAATTTTGTATGTACATTTTTGACATCCATGCCAGTCATTGTTGCGTAAGGTGAAACATTGGCTTTAAACTCAGATGTTATCAATTCGTCAATCTGACCCTCTAGTTCACCAATACATTCACTTGCTTTTCTTTTAATATGGTCTTGGATCGAAAGCACGACAGCCGTTGCTTTTTTGACAACTGGAGTTTCTTTCTGTAGTTTCTGGATTGTGTCATCAAACCAAGTAGCGTTGGAATCGCTCAGAACGCCGCCTAGACTCACGATTCGACAAATGAACCCAAATGTACTGACCTGGGATTTTAACGCTTCTGGAGCCGGGATTTTGAGTTTCTTTTTGAAGTATTCGGTAGCGTATTTTGTTGCGTCTTTATTATCACGATTTTGAGCATACCAACTCAGCGCCTGAGTTAGTTGCGTTTGTGACAATTCACCCGAAAACTTGGGTTCTTTGTTATTTGATAAGATTGCTTTTATGTCAATTGACTTGCTCATAACGTCCTCAGACTGTATTTATTCAACAAATTATAGTATAGCATAAATAATGGGTGACTGTCAAGATTGTCTTTTTTGAATCTAATAATGTTTCTTCCAAGAAAGGTTACGAAAAAGACAAATGGATCCGTTTACACTTTTTGCCTTGGCAAATGGTGCAGTTCAAGCGGTAAAAAAAGGTTGTGAGTTATACAAAGAAATTGCTAGTGCTGCTGGCGATGTAAAAAGTGTTTTATCAGATTTAGAAGAGCAATTCAATTCTCGTCATAAAGACAAGCCGCCTACGGTTGCTGAACGCAATCAGTACGTTGAAGAAAAAAATCGCATACTTGAATTAAGTAAGAAGCAACCTACCGATATCTATTCTCAGATAGGGGAAGAGTTGGGCGTTTACTTTGAAAACTATGCAAAATGTTCAGCTATTTTTGAAGAAGAAGCAAAACACGACGATGAAGTTTATACAGGAGAAGCAAGTCTAGGTAAAAGAGCATTACAGCGTGTTCTCATGGAGAGCCGTCTTGCCGCCATGGAAGCAGAACTTCGTGAACTCATGGTGTACAACTGTCCTCCAGAATTAGGTGATTTGTATACCCGTGTATATGCCATGATGGACAAGATGAAGAAGCAACAGGCAGCCGCATGGACAAAAAAAAGAGAAGCCGACAGAATTGCCGCAAACAAAAAGGCAAAGAGACTTCAAAAAATAAGATGTGAGGCTTGGAAGTTTGGCATAGCAACAGTTCTCATTCTTTATTTCTTTGCACTTGTATGGGCAGTGCTACAAGTAAGAATTATGGAAAAGCCTCATCTTGGTGATTGTCTAATACCAAAAGGCACATGGCCATATGAACAGTATAGTAATTTAAAATGGGTTGATTGTGAAATTCGCAAGAATGAAGACAATGTTGAAAATTGAGTTCTTAGACAATGAACTTTTTTACTACGTCTTTACCAACGTAGGTAATAATCTAATTCTTGTCACACGTGATGGTATGTTAGCCACTCAAGTGAATGCCGCATTGAAAAACAAGAGAGATGATTCTTCTTTTAGATTAGCCCTCATGAACAAAAAAGGAAAAGCGGCTTGGTAGCCGCTTTTTTTATTACTCAGACAAATGTTTCTCTAGTGCCTTAGCATAACGATTCGCATGTGAACGTTCGGCTTTTGCCAATGTTTCAAACCAATCAGCTACTTCATCAAAACCTTCTTCACGTGCTGTTTTTGCCATACCTGGGTACATGTCAGAATATTCATGTGTTTCACCCGCAATAGCAGCCTCTAACATATGCCGTGCAGTTTTTGCTGGCATATTTGTGCCAGGTTCACCTGCGCCACCTTCAATCAAATACTCCATGTGACCGTGTGCGTGGCCTGTTTCACCTTCAGCAGTAGAACGGAACAATGATGCTAAATCATTTTCACCAGCAATGTCACACTGGTTTGCGAAATACAGATAACGACGATTTGCCATTGATTCACCTGCAAAAGCCTCTTTTAAGCACTCAGCAGTTTTTGTACCTTTTAAACTCATAACATCTCCTATAAAATAAAAAATAAACCACTACTCTGAAGGTTCGGTCTTGTCTAATTTTTTCAATGTCCACGAACCATTGCCATTATCAATCCACTTTAGTGTGTCTCCTTCTACCCAACCGACTTCGGCTAGCACCTCATCAGGAAACTCAATAAAGCAATCACCATCTTCGTGTTGTTTTACTTCTAAGGTCCAAGATTTAGACATAATATACCTTTGGAGCGGGATATCAGAATCGAACTGATAACAGGAGCTTGGAAGGCTCACGTTTTACCATTAAACTAATCCCGCATTAAAACTATTTGATGAGAATCTCTTTTCGTTCAACATCTTCACCATTTGGGTGATGGTACGCAACATATCCATCTTTGTCTTTGTATGTTACACCAGCCCAATAATATTGTTTGTTTTTGAAGTAAGCAATCCGTTCATCACTATACTCATTTATGTCAATTTTTAAGTTACCAAGCCATTCTTGCCAATTGTCATCAGCATATTCGGAAATTTTGACGGCTTCTTCTTCGGTGTCTGCTTCAATCACGTAAACATTACGAAAAACGGACATTTGCTCAACAATATACTTAGGCATTTTCACTCTCCAATGAAAAATGAATTTCTTTGATTGAATCCCAACGAAAACTACGCCAACCTTCTTTTTCTAAATCATAAACCGCAAGTGCTTCATCACTTTTTGTTTTTTCTGAACCTACGGTTTCTGGAAGATAGTCTTCCATCAGCGTACATTTCATTTTCCGCTCGGTACCGTCTTTTTTCGTAAAAACAATTTCAATAGGTCGTTCTTCGAGCAAACCAATCAGCCATTTACGACCTTCTTTCGCATCTTTACTATCACCAGCAAAAACATTTTTTTCCATAATTTACTCCGCTAAAGATTTGAGTGCTTCGTTCACTTTTTGCTTAAATTTACCTTCAGTAATAAAATCGAGATACTCAGTCCACCAATTTTCCGATTGTTCCGTCTTTTTTACGATACAACCCGACAATCCTGAGCCGACAAGATTTTTTATGTACACAATTGGGTCGGCAAGTATCGCCTCAAACGCATCATCAAACGCTGGCATACCATTTTCGTCTTCTCTGAAGAATGCCATGTGATATTTGTAACCCATATTTGACTTTTCTATGGGTTCTGCCATTGTCCACTCTTCTTTGAAGTTAAAAAACGCTAATTTGTAGTTGCCCTCATAGTCATCATAGTCAGGAACAAAGTAAAAACCGTCAAACTTACTCATTTCGTCGCCTGAAATTGCTTCGGCTTCGATTTTTTTCAACTTTTCATCAGAAGATGGCATAAATTTTCCTAAAGTTTTGTTTTTCGACTGCTCGGTTATGAATTTTTGTCGCCGAATGCTCAACTTTCATGCGAAACTTCGGCGTGAACAAGTCTTTAGCAACAAAATTTCGTGGTTTTTGCAACTTTTGTGATTTTTTACTCATAGGAAACAGTATACTACAGAAAAATTTGCTTGTCAAGTGGCGGAAGATAGAGGAATCGAACCTCTGCACCGTTTTCACAGTGACGGATTAGCAATCCGCTGCATTACCTCTCTGCCAATCTTCCTAAAATTACTGCCAACCCATAAAAAAGTGCCATAATTGCCGCCACGCTGATACCCATCAACACCCAATACATTAAAATTGTCAGTATGATTTGTGTTATCAACATATCTCCTTTGGCGGAAGCGGTGAGATTCGAACTCACGGAACATTTCTGTTCGTCTGTTTTCAAGACAGGTGCAATAAACCGGACTCTGCCACACTTCCTAAAACTGGAGCAACGGGTCAGATTCGAACTGACGGCTTTAGGGATTTGCAGTCCCTTGCATTGGACCACTCTGCCACCGTTGCATTATTGGTGCATCGTGATGGATTCGAACCACCGACAACCTGCTTGTAAGGCAGGGATTCTACCACTGAACTAACGATGCACATCGCCTCACACGCTTACTTATACTGGTAGTAGTGGTAAGATTCGAACTTACACCTGACACCGTATGAAGGTGGCGCACTACCATTATGCTACACTACCATTGGTTGTCCCGACAAGAATTGAACTTGTAATGGTCGATTATCAATCGACAGTTATACCATTTAACTACAGGACAGAATTGGGGTGTCTAACGAGTACCGACCTCGTACCTACTCTTTCACAGAGAGCAATGCTACCACTACACCATAGACACCATTGGCCTCGGTGGAGAGAATCGAACTCCCGCAAGCAGATTTGGAGGCTGCCGTACTACCATTATACTACACCGAGATTATGCTACTAAACTTTTAAATCTATCTGCCGCATAACTTGCAGCAAATGCTTTTGGTTTTATCAATGGTATCACATTACATGTACCACGTATATAACCAATCGCTTCATTTACCACACATGAACTACCATGCATTTCACTTGGGTTGATATCCAGATGAATTTGTATGTCATGCGGTATAACTTCATACAATTTCAAATACAAATCGGCCACTTTGTATACTTCATTCATCAGCCTAAAACGTGGTCGACTTTTCTTTTGTTCAAAGTCACGCTCACGCTGTACAGCACCAAATATCTTACAACCGTGACGACCATCGATATGAACAACAACAGCCAAAATGTAATCAGCATACCATTCACCATCAATCTGAAATCGTTCAGAATCAGCGCCAACATACACTTTTGTATCAGGACCACATGTATCAAGAAATGCGGCCACTTCGTTCACATCAATTTCTTTTTTCACATTTCACCTATAATGGTTGCAGAGGCAGGATTCGAACCTGCGATTCTCGGCTTATGAGACCAAGCGGATGACCACTTCCATACTCTGCGATAGTCTGGTGCCCGTTGACAGAATCGAACTGCCAATCCATGATTACAAATCAAGTGTTATACCATTTAACTAAACGGGCGATACTGGTGGAGAATAGCAGATTCGAACTGCTTATTCATGCTTGCAAAGCACGTGTTTTCCCAATTAAACTAATTCCCCTATAATTTATATGGCCGGTCCTGAGAGAATCGAACTCCCACCTGCGGGTCCGTAGCCCGCCGTAATTATCCATTTTACTAAAGACCGCTGGTGGGTTGCACTGGGATCGAACCAGTCATGTCCGAAGACGGCGGATTTACAGTCCGCTGCATCACCATTGATGCTTTCAACCCATATCACTGGCAGGGAGTATAGGACTCGAACCTATGCATGTCGGAATCAAAATCCGATGCCTTACCAACTTGGCGAACTCCCAACATTTACTGGCTGCTCAGGTTGGGCTCGAACCAACGACACACGGATTAACAGTCCGCTGATCTACCGACTGATCTACTGAGCAATAATTCTGGCGACATGTACGGGATTCGAACCCGTGGTCTCCGCCGTGACAGGGCGGCGCATTAGGCCAACTATGCTAACATGCCATATTGAAACACACTTTACCCAGGCCTATCCGGGGCGGGCTCTAACCGCTCGAAATGTGCTTCAATATGGTAGGTGCGGTGGGATTCGAACCCACGACTCTCAGATTAAAAGTCTGATACTCTAGCCAACTGAGTTACACACCCATAATATAATTGGTACACCCAACCGGATTCGAACCGGTGTTACTGCCGTGAAAGGGCAATGTCCTGACCACTAGACGATGGGTGCATCTCACAAATTTTTTAAAGAACAATCAATCAACAAACAGCATTCTACAGAAATACCAAAACTCTGTCAACTACTTTTTTACTGTTGTTTTTTTACAACACTTTTCTGGTCTGAGTGGAGAGGTTCGAACTCCCGACCTCCTGCTCCCAAAGCAGGCATTCTACCAGGCTGAACTACACTCAGATAAAAACAAAAAACCCCGAAACTTTTTGGGCTTCGGGGTTTGTATACAGTTGAACTAAACTACAATCTATACACAAACCTCCAGCGCCCATGATCCATTATCGCTAATTGTGCGATACTGTGGGCATTCCTTCGTAATGTG
>Ga0315909_10000264_pt1 | contig 68345 bp, 51 predicted proteins | sample LakEriMetagenome_11_FD_203527 | JGI IMG/M metagenome (GOLD analysis project Ga0315909, IMG submission 203527) | Freshwater fungal communities from buoy surface, Lake Erie, Ohio, United States - Buoy 2 MA125 | ecosystem: Environmental > Aquatic > Freshwater > Lake | place: USA: Lake Erie, Ohio...
ATGGCCGATGCCGAGTTTGAACGCGACGAGGCGCGGCGGCTGTACTGTGAATCGCTGTCGACCTCCCGTCATGGACGGAAGCAGGTCGCGGCAAGCCGAAATTGGGACTGCTACGAGGAAAACCCCAGAGGAGAGAACGATGAAGACGATGCGAACGGCTGAGGATTGGAAGGGCGCGATCCGCGAGGCGCTCGACCGCAGGGGAACCTCGCGGTATGCGTTCATCCGCGAATGCGTTCGGAAGGAAATCTGCTCCATCCACACGGGCGAATGCCTGCTCGCGGACCCCGGGTCGGTTTCCTCCGACCGGGTTCCCGGGCTTCTCGTCGCCATCGCGATGGCCGAGGAAGCGGGCCTTGAACTCCGGCTCGTCAGGAAGGGGAAGCGCCGTGGCTGACATCGGATACCCCACCGAGATGCTCGCCACCCGGCGGGCGACGAGCGACGAGGCGTACGCGAGCGCGGAACTAGCCCCGTCGCGAGCGACCGTCCTGCGGCTCCTTCGGGAGCGCCCGCAGACCTGCGACGAACTCATGCAGGCGCACGACCTTCAGCACCAGAGCGCGAGCGCGGCGGTGAACTGGCTGATGCGGAACGGCTTCGTGATCGACTCGGGCGAGCGGAGGAACACCCGCACGGGTCGGAGTGCAATCGTCTGGCGGGCCGTGTCGCATCCGGTCCCGATCAAGGACGAGCGCCCGACCCGGCGGGAACTTGAGCGCCGGATCGAAGATGCGGTCGCCCTCGCGCATCTCGGCGCACCGATTTGGGAAATCCTCAAGGTTCTGGAACCGGACAGCCGATGAATCCCGCACAGGAGACAAACCCCATGAACGACCGACCCGACCGCCCCGAAGACAACGACATCCCGCCCTTCATGCACGGGATGCCAATCGAACTGGATTGAAAGCGGCGAGGGGGTCGCTATGATGCACCCCAACCCCCTACCGCGATCTTTTCCCCTGTGCGAACCCCCGGCGACGATTCGTCGGGGGTTCGTTATTTGGACTCCGAGTACGGGACGAGACGGTTCAGCGCCTCTTGTCGCTTCTTGCACCCGCAGTTCTCTCCGGCAACTGCCTTGACAACCCGGGCGACCCCGGTCGCCTCAAGCACCTTCGCCACCGTGTCGCCTAGACCCCGGCTAGGAGCGCCCGTGGCGGCTTCCGGCGCTTGGGGCGGCGGCGGGCCGGGTTCGGCCTGCGGAGGCTCTGGCGGGGCTTGGCGGGCCTTAGGAACGAACGCCGGGTTCAGGTGATGGACCTGTCCGACCCTTAGATATCTCATGGCGGCGGCGGCTCCGTGCAGTCGATTGGATGTCCGATGCACGCGACCTGCGCGGGGGTGTCGTGCGGAGGACAATCATCGGCGGCAGGGCAGTCCTTCTTGGGACCGATGATCGGACAGGGAAAGCCCGCCGGGTTCGCGTAGTTGTAATCCACGCAGTAGTTGCCGCAGCACAGGTCGTTGACCGTGTACCCGAGCGGGTGCGCGGGGTCAATCAGGTCGCCGCAGATCGCATCCTGTCCGGTCGCGCAGGCGACCACGGCGGGCCAGTTGTTGAACGCCGGGAGCGGGGGGTTCTCCGTCCTGCATCGGTACGGGCAGGCCGCATCCCATGAATTCCGGCTGCGCTGCGCCGTGGTCAGGAAGGATTCGACCGTCCACAGGCATCGGTACTCGCCCGTGTTGACGCAGAGGATCGGATCGACATCGTTGGAGAAGTAATACTGCGAGGCGATGAACCGGACCCCCTCGCAGGTCGGGATCACGCAGAATCGACGGCACGCGCTCGGAGGATCGCAGCCCTGAAGAGGGGCGGGACCGCAGACCGTCGCGCAATCCTGCACGCAGTCGTTGCAGCACACATCCCCGGCCTCCGGGTCCGTCCTGCACACGCACGCGCAGGGGACGCAGATCGACGGGGGTCGAGGCTCCCCGGCGAACGCGAGCATCGGACTCCCGATCAGGGTCGGTCCTCCGATCCCCTCTCCCCGGCTGCACCCCTCAAGGATGTTCTCGACCTCGCTCTTCGTCGGGTCGCAGTTGGCGTTCCACCCGGCCCATGTCCACCCGCCGGGAACCGCGCTGAAGTACACCCATTGCCGCTCGCGCCAGAACTGGTAGTCCGACTCGTTCCCCGGCTTGCCGTCGTAGTCGAGGAAGCACGCGGCCTGCTTCGGAAGCAGTTCGGGGATCACATCCGACTTCCGCAGAAGAGGCGTGAACACACCGTCCGTCACCGATGGAGCGGTGAGCCGCTTCCGAACGGGTCCGAGCATCGGCATCGTCGCGCAATCCTCAATGCAAGCGTCGTACCCGGCGTTCGGGAACTTGGCGTGCAAGTCGATGTACGCCTGCCTCTGATCCGCCCTCCAATCGCGGGTCTGACCATAGACCGCAGCGAACTTTTTGATGACGGCCTGCGGAGGCTGTTGGTTCAGCGCGATGGCGTTCATCAACTGCGTGTAGTCGCCCGACGAGATCACGCCGAGCGCGAGCGCCTCGTCAATCTCCCATTGGTAGATCGGAACTCCGCTGCACGCGAAAATCCACCACTTGGGAACCAGATCGTCCTCTTGGAACGGTATGCCGCCGCAGTCGCTCGACGGAGGCTCCCCCGCGCCCTGCACGCATCCCGGAACCCTGATCCGAACGGACGGAGCGCAGTCCTCCGCGATCCTCCACCATCGTTCGTGATGCAGGAGGAACACGAATGTGTCGTACATCGAACCAACCGACTGCGGACCCCCGAGCGGCGCATTGACATCCCCCTTATGCCCGACCATCTCCACGAACCATCGTGTCGCGCACTCGGAGTGAAGTTTGTCGCGCCTCCAGTTGCTCAGGCCACCGATGCCGGGGCCGAACCAAGTGTCGTAGAGACAGTCGTTCGGGAACGACGGAAGCGTGGTCGAGCAGCAGACATCGCTCGCGTACGCAGGCTCGCAGTTGGGGTTCGCGCAGCCCTCTCCCGCGAAGTAGCCGTCCCCGTACGGCATATCAATCAGGTTGATCGCGCCGCCGACCCCGGGATAGACGCACCGATAGAAGCAGTCGTAGAAGTGGTAGATCGACTGCACCGGGTCCATCTCTGGCTGAGATCGCGTGTAGCAAACCTCGCAGTTCCCGTCGAGGTAGTGCTGCTCGACCGTGTACGCGGGACGCTTGTTCCACAGGACAAGCGTGTCCGCGCAGGTGCAGCATCCGTCCGTCGCATCGCAGCCGTCGAGACAGTCGCCGCAGCATTGGCCGGGTCCGCAGCAGCAGGCGGCAGTCGTTTCTCCGCTCATTCTCCTCCGACCTCCACGAACGACGGCGGCACGCAGTACCAACCCTCCGGCAGCGTCACAAGGTGCGGCGACATCCGCCACTCTCCGTCAACGAGCGTGTACACCTTGCCACGCGTCTCAGGTCCGATCCGAACCGGACTCGCCTCGCTCACCAGAACGGTTCTGGCGCAGCCACTCCCGAATCCGAGCGCCACCCAGAGAAAGACGGTCACGCTGTACCTGAGCATCTTCGGCAACCTTCCCGCGCTCCATGCGCCGGGTGAGATGTTCGATGAGAGCGAGCGCGATGGCGGCGAGCGCCCGGTCAAGCACCCGCGCCCGCCTGCTCGCTCGTCACCTTGTTGTCACGGGCGGCGAGGAGGCCGATTCCCGCAAGCACGGCGGCGACCGTCGATCCCCAATCCGGGTTGGTGGCGGCATCGGTGTCGAACATCGCTCCGGCGGCGGTCGCGACGGCGACGATGATCGCGCAGATTCCGGCGGCGGTGGTTCTCCAAGAGGCGTTCTTCATCGGTGGATGTCCTTGTGCTGATCCCGGAGGCGGTTCACCTCCGAGTTGAGGTGTTCGATGTCGCGGCGCATTCCGGCGATCTGCTCGCGTAGTCCAGAGAGGCTTGCGTGCAGCCACGCGGTCGCGCCGACGATGGCGGCGATTGGTGCGAGGATCGTTCCGAAATTCTCAATGTTCATGTCGCGGCCCTTGGGGTCAGCGGGAAGTTGCCCCAAGTTTAGAGGAGAAGAAGTCGATTGAACAGGACCGGGCCGAGGCGGTTGTCGGAATGATCTGTAGGAACCATTGCAGGCCGTCCGTGTCAAGGATGCCGCCGCCGACAGGGATGCTCTCCGTGTACTGCGTGCCTCCATCGACTTGGAACTTGACAGAGTTCCTCGACAGCCTGTGGATGTGGAAGGTGTGCCAGTTCGTGTCAAGGGGCCATTGAACCGCTGTAGAGTTTAGATTCGCGCCCTGCTTCAGAACGGGCGTGAAGTAGGCGTTCGTGGCAAGTCGCTCAAACCAAGCGCCGCTTCCGGGGCTGTTTCCATCAGCCGAGGTTCCGACACCGAATCGAAGCGTGAAGTCCGCTCCCGCCGTGTCGGCTTTCAAGTGGAATGTCATCTGCTCAAAGTTTTCCCACACGAACAATGTGCCTGTCGTGGTGGCGTTGAGGTAGAAGGAAGACACCTGATTCGTGGTGGCGCTTGAAGTGCGCTGAATCACACCGGGGTGTCCCGTGACGGCGTTCGGTGCGCTCACCGAGCCGTTCGTAAAGCGCCACCCAAGTTCCCCGATCAGTCCTGTGGTCAGCGTCAGGCTACAGAACTCGTCCCGGAACAGGCTCGGATTGTTCGGTCGCAGGAAGTCGTTCTCGACCTCTTCCTGAATGAATGCCGGACTGACCGAAAGGTCTGCGCCCGCCGTCATCGTCAGCCCGGTTCCGACCGTGACTGCCTCCGCAGCCCCGGACGAGCCGGAACGGCGACCGAGCAGCGTCGAGGCGTTCAGGTTCGTGGCGACGAGTTTGCCCGTTCCATCGGTCGAGACGAGCGACGAGACGAGCGATGACAGCGTGAAGTCGTTCGTGAAGGTCGTTGGAACCTGATTCGTGAATACACCACCGACCTCGCGCTTCAGGAGCAGTTCGGCGGGAGCGGTCCCGCCCTGATCGAAAAAAACGCGCTCGCGAACCCCGGGGTTGGTTTCTCCGACCGCAATCGGAGCGACCGGGAACGGAACCCAAGGAGTCGCGTTGTTAGGCGATCCGACCGACCACACGCGCCCTGTCGCCGTGCAAAGGACGAGTTCCCCGATGACCGCTCCCGATGCACCCTGCGTTGGAATCGGAGAGGTTGCGAACGGGAGCAGATATCGCTTGTGCTTGATGAACGGCATGGGTCAGTTCCGTAGTTCCATGATCGCGAGCAACGCCTGCACATCGGCAAGGATCGCCTGTGCTTCGCTCTCGGTCGCGAGCGCCTGATTCGTGCGAGGCGCGAGGTTGAAGAACGGGTAGTCGGGATACCCACGGGAGGTCCAGTACGCCGTGACGAGCGCGGAAGCGGGATCGCCGTCCACCAGTATGCAACTTGGGATCGGATCGTTGCTTGGGCCTATAGGATTGAGGTTGCCTATATAGATCACGGTTCCCGGAAGGAATCCCAACACTCCATCGCCTGCTGCCGCGCTCGTCGGCGGCTTCAGTTCGATGAAGAATGTCGAACCGCTGTCGTGTAGGTACAAACTGAATCCCGGCGCGGATGTCTGCTCGGTAAGCCGCATGAAGGAACGGACCTGTCCGACCTGCTGACCCGGATCGTAGTTGTAGCCGCTTCTCTTGTATGCGATTGGGCCACATATCTTCTGCGAACCGTCGATGCACCAGACATTCGTATCGTAGTAGATGCTCTGAGCGTTCACGACGCGGAGCGGAGTTCCGGGAAACGGAGTGGGGAGTTCAAACACTCCATGATCGCCCCCGCGTGGAGAGACGATGTACGCACCATCGGTCGGGTCGTAGGAGATGTCGCGCTGATAAGGGAACCCAAGCGTCGTTCCGCTCAGTTGCACGATTGTGTTGTCGCCCTTGATGTATCGGTGCGAGAACCCGGCCATCTGCTGCGATCCGATTCCGCCGATGCTGTCGAACACCTTGGTGAGATCGCGGTAGTTGTAGATCGCGCTGCCGTTGACGGCGTGCCAACAAACCCAACCGAAGTTCGGATGGATGATGCAGTTCGCGGGCGGATACGAATTCCTCCACGCGGGCGCGTTGAAGAAATCAAACACGCTGTTGATTGCGTTGTACTGCGGATAGATAGCCGACAGAACCGCCGGGTCGCAGGTCGATCCATACGGCGGGCAGGAGGACATCCACCTGTAGCACGCCATCAGCCCCTCAAGGCTGTAGCGGTAGCCGTAGAGCGGCGAACTTGGATTCCATGCGTACGGAGCGGCAACTACGGCGCTTCCGCCGCCGTTCAGCGTCCATGTGACCGTTTCCGGCTGATACAGGAACAGGTCGTGCAGCGCAGGGTTGTACACATACGGAATCAGCACGGATCAAATCCATTGTCCCGCGTCGATGGAGCCGTCGCCGTATGCGACGATGAGCGCGTCGAGAGCGAACTGAATCTGCGCGACCGTGGTCTGAGACGCTAGGTTCGGCGTGTTGCTCGCAGCCGTCGTGCGACCGTACTGGTCGATGGTCACGGTCGCCGCCGTGAAGGTTCCGGCGGGATTCGGAGACAGAGGAACCAGACCGCCCGGAGGACCGGGCTGTCCCTGCTCTACGGTGAGGTTCACGCCCGTGTCGGATACCGTGACCGTCACCTCCGTGTTCGCGACATTGATGACGCTCACGGCGACACCTCGCCCGCATAGGGAAGCACCTGCACATTGCCGCCGATGTAGTACGGGCGCTTCACGCCGCCCGCCCATTCGATGTAGAAGTCGAACCGCCCGTTCCCCGTGTCGAACAGGGCCGTGGTCGCGGCGGGAATCACCATGATCTTCTGGTTGTTGGTCAACCCCGCCTGTAGCAGACCGTTCGCGGTCGATGCCTGCAGGAACGGCGCTTCGTTCGGGAAGGCGCAGTCGATCTGCCAGTTCGTCGCGGAGGCGATGTCGGCCACGCCGTCGAGCGTGATCGTCTGCTGATAGGTCTTGCCCTTAGCGAAGATGATGTTCCATCGGGCCATGATTTACTCGCAAGTGACCTTGACTGCGTTCGGAACCGAGAACCAATACATCTTCGACCTTGCGGATGCGTTCTGCGGAGTCGAGAGGTAGGCGGCACCATCGTACGCCATGTTCGCCGGGAACTGCTCCACCATCATCACGATGGTGCCATTCGACACCGGGACGGGTTCCACGGTCGCCGCCGCGTAGTCGGCTTGGGAGACACCCGGCGCGATGAGGTTCCCCGCCGCGCCTGCGGCGATGTACACATTCCCGCTCTCCACGGTGTTCAACGCGATGAAAGCGTCGGCCTCGCGTGCGAAATCCCCGATCTGCGTCCAAACGCCCCCGGTCGCGACGGGTTCAAGTTCCCTGAACTTGTATCGCCAGTTCCACGCCTTGGTCGGATGCGCCTCGCTCGCGAGGATTTCCGCAGCGAAGACGCGCGTGTTGGGCGCGGCCACATCGACAATGAGTGCGCCGCTTGACAGCCTGCGGGCATGGGCGATCCCCTTGCTGAAGATCATCTGGCGCGGGTCGGGATCGTCAAGCCCGCTAGGGCCGAACACCCAATCCTGATCGTCGCACACAGTCACCGTCAGAGGAACCAGAACGCGCTTTTCATCCTCATCTGGATTCACCGGGCGCTCATCAACGAACTTCCGGCTTCTGTATGCAAGCCCGTACCGGAGCATCGTGGACCGATATGCGCCGCCGTCCAGTTCAGGCCATCCCATCCACGCAATGGACCCGATGGACATCTGGAGCCGATTGACATAGTTGTCTCGGATCGCGTTCTCAAGATTCGCAGGGTTCCACGACGGAGGAGACGGATAGGTCGGGGTCAGGATGATGTCGCCATCGGGATTGATGGATGGCACCGTCGTATCCGGCAGCGATAGCCAAGGGCGCGTCTCGCGCATCAACGGCAGGGGGAGCGAACCCGCTGCGGTCCCTAGATCGTCAGCGCGGGCGCGGGCGGTGTTCACCGTCATCTCTGCGTTCAACGCGACCTTCGATGCCGGGAAGTCGAGAGGCTCAAACAGGAGCGGATTGGACGCACCGTGATAGTCCGTGGCCGACTCCGTCGAACGGAACGGAATCTCCATCGCCATCTTGGAGGCCGAGCGGTTGATCTGCGCCCGGATCGTGGATTTCCAGATGGATAGGAGTTCGTCAGTAGTCGATGCGTTCGCGCTCGACGGCTCAAGACCTCCGCAGTACGCACGCTTGCCGACCTTAGCGGAACCCGCGCCGGACATCATCGCATCCAGTTTCGCGGAATCGTCTTCGATCTTGAATACCTTGTAACTGTATCCCGTCACAGGAGTGGGGACGGGAATCCAGTTCAGCACATACCCCGTGAGGGAAAGCAGGAGGTCGATGCGCGAGGCCGTGGACATCGTCGGCCAGAGTTCGTAGTCCGCGAGCCTGTCGATCAGGGCCGCGTTCGGAAGATACGAATCGAAGTCGAACAGGAACTTGGACGCTGTGAATGTCGCCCCGCGCAGATCGTCCAGTTCCTCCCACATCCATTGAAGCAGTTCAGGAAGCGTCTTCGCGCTGCTCCATGAGAGGAAACGACCATCCCCGGTGTAGATGTCGTTCTCCGGCGCGTTGAACGCGCCGCGATTCCTAGTCTGCTTCCACCAGTACCGGATATCCACCGCCTCGACCATCATCACGCCTGCCGCATCGGAACGACCGAAGATCGGTCGAGGCGGCAGCAGAATCACATCCATGCTTACCTTGGAGGCCGTGTAGACGGTCGCGCTGTTCCGCTCCCGCCAATGGAATGTCGCGCTCGCCTTTCCGTATGGGCCGTTTGAGAGATAGAGCGACGCTATCTGATCGCGAGGAACAAGGCATCGGATTCGGCTGTGACGGCTTGCGCCGCCCGGGATATGGATGCTGAACAGATCGTCCATCGAAAGGCCCGCGAGTTCCGCCAGTTCCAAGATTTCCTCGGAGGGGAAAAACGCAGGAATGTTCCCCGCACCCGGGGTCGTATGGTTCGTCCATCGCTCAAACCACGCTTCGATCATGGGACGAAAGTCTCCGCAGGAACCGTGTACCGTTCGGTCGCCCCCACCGACGCGGTGAATACCGATGTGGTGTGAGCCTGCGAGGTCAGGGTCGCGATGGGTGCCAAAGTCGGGACGATTGTCCCGTTCGGTGCCGACCAAGTCTTGATCTCGCCCGCGTAGGCGCTCGACTCGGTTCCGAATCCTCCTCCAGCCGCGCCGTGGTCGTACATCGCGAACTTTCGCTCGTACACGCCGACGAAGAGCCTGTTTCCCTGCGGGTCGAACTTCCCGAACGCAACATCCCAAGTCTCACCGATAAGGTAGGCGTAGGACGGAAGCGGCCTTACTCGCTTCTGAGGAGCGGTGTTCGCGCGGCTGACCTCAATGCGCTCGCGCACGATGACCGTGGGCCGTCTCGTCTGCACAATCAGATCGGCCCCGGTCAAGTACATCGGAGACATCCGAATGATGCCGGAGTCGTAGTTCACCGACGAGGTCGATACGCTGTGGGCGACGATCTGAGTTCCGTTTGCGGTGTTCTCCGGCTGCTCCATGCTTGCGGAATACTGTCCACCCGAAAGTTCCGTGTTGCTCGTCACAATCCCATCGTCTGTAGGACACACATAGATCGTGATCGGGCTGTCGGTGTATTCGCCCGCCGTGATCTGCGTGAGCGCGGCGTACTTGATCGGCCCCGCCGTCTCGCTAGAGCAATCCATGCCGGAAATGAGGTTGTCGATGTAGTGCGGCACCATCCGATAGGACGAGCGCGTTGCGGGGGGAGTCGGGCAACCTGTCGGGGAAGCCTCAAGGGCGGTGAATGCCCCGTAGGGGTCCATCGTCCGCGATTCAACCCGCTTGATCTTGAACTTCTGGCCGACCATGAACGCGATTGGAGCGAGGACCGATGTCGCCGTGCTGCTCGTCGGGAACACCTGCGCGTCGAGTTCAAACCGGATGCTGTACGCGGTGAGCAGGTTTCTCTCGGTGATCTGCATTCGCGTGATGATGCAGTTATTGAACTGCGCGTTGATACGCGCCTTGCTCAACTTTACCGCCGCCTCAACGAGTTTCCGATTCGGAGAACCCGTCGTGAGGTTCATCAGGTTGAAGTCGCCCTCCAGATCGACGGAGAACCGACACACGCCGATGCCCGCGTCCTGCGCGGTTCGCTCGTAGGAGAACTCCATGTCCCCGACGCGGACCCCATCGGGGAGATCATGCGCGTACTGCTTGTCCACGATGCTGTATACGAGCGCCGTGCTGTACTGGTCGTACGCGAACTCCTGAGTCTCTCGCCGCCATCCCGGCCCCGGCACCTCCGGCAGAATCGCACGGCGGAATAGATCGGCAATCGGCGCGTAGGTGTACCACGACGCGGAATCCCTAGCCGGAATCTGAGTGTCGGATGCCGTCGCGTTACGAACCGCCCGAACCGTACCGTTCACGGATCGGGTCATGCGCCCCGTGGGGTCAATGCTCATCCGCTGCGTCCAGACATGAGAAACGATAGGCATATCGCACTTTGTCGTTGTCTCGGTGAGTTCAAAGTGCAGGAGAGCGACACCCGCGCCGATCACCTGATTTGCGGTGATCTTGAGCCACGGACCTCCGATTGAAGAGGTCGCGTTGTCCATGTCCACAAGAAGGTTCCCGTTTCCATCGTCAATCTTCGCGAAGTCCAGACGGGACGCATTGTCAAGAATGCTCGACCGGATCGCATCCCAATCCGCCTCCGAAATCATCGCGGTGCCTGAAACCGCATATCGAACGCCGTTCGGAGTCGCCTGATCGTCAGCAAGCCACGGCTCGGAGGTGAAGGATTCGATGTTGATGTGCTGAAACACCACATCCGACACAGCACCAACCGGACGGAATGTGAGAGAGCAGACGGGAGCGGGCATCGTTACCTCACATCGCGGCGTAGTTCCGCCGCGTGATTGCCTGAATATCGCCCATGAACCAGTTGTTCACGCTCCCGGCACCCTTCGGTGTCGTGTTCTGCGCCGTCGTTTTCGTGGCGATCAGAATTCCGTTGAGGATCACCGATAGCGTCGGGAAAGTCGCGCTCAACATCGTGGTGAACGCGCTGAGAAGCACCGTTCCCCAATCCGTCGCCTTCGTGAGCCATGCCGCGAACTGAGCCAACGGAGTGAGCGTCCTGTAGACCGCAGTCCAGAGTTGACTGAACACGACGCTGAGTTCCGCCGCTGCGGCGTTCACATGGATCATCATCGCGGCCTGCGCGTCGGATGCCTGCGTGGCGTAGAACTGCGCTCGGGCGTAAGCCGTGCCATTGACCGACGCATCGGTCAACTGTCGGCGGAACTGCGACAGTCGTTCGTTCGCCTGCGCGAACATCATGGCCCCGCTGAACCGCGTGATCTCATCGAACCGCCGCCTGACCAGATCGGCGGAAGCCGAGAGCAGGTTGTACGCCGCAATCGTCCCCGCGACCCCTACAAGAGCGGCACCGACCACCACGGCGACGGGCGCAGCCGCCGCGCCGAGAGCGGCAATGGCCTTCCCCGTCGATGCGCTCGTACTGAACAGCGATGCCATCCCGCCAATGGAGGGCGACCGCACGAACGACAGCATCTCGCCCTTGATGAGCGACCCTTCCTCGACCTGCCCAAGCCGACCAAGCACCCGTTCCCACATGGTCTTCGGTGGCGCGGTCGGTTCCGGCAGCGGGGGAGGCATCGGAACAGGCATCGACGGACGCACGGGGACGATGCGAGGAACGACGGGTCCGGGACCACCACCCGGACCACCGCCGCCACCGAACCGACCCGCCGATCCCATGTCCTTGATGTTGATGTTGATCGTTCCGAGGTCTTCCATCAGAACTTCACCGTCCATTCCATTTCATAGCCGAAGTCCCAAGAATCCTTCAGGGTCAGCCATCCGTCCAGTTCGGGAACGGCCTGTACGGTCCCCCCGTTCCTGAAGACAAGCGAGATGACCATCCCGGGATAGGTACGCTGCACCAGATACTCGCGCAGCGTGTCAACGAACTGCTGAATGCCCTGCTGACCCGCGATCCGTTCGGTTCCGCGCTGCATGGGGTCGAGGAACCCGCGCCACCAGACCGTGAGTTCAATCGTGGTTCGGATCAGGCCGACACCGCTGTTCGGATGCACGGCGGTATCCGGGCCGGGAACGATCTGGATCGCGTACTGGCCGACCACCTCGTCAATCGGAGCCTCGACCACATACACGGCATCACCCAAGCCCTGTTGGGACATCCATGCCGCAAGATCGTCGCGCATCGCGTACAGGATTTCCGAAACGCTAGCCATTCGCCCCCCTGTTCATGCGTGCCTGTATCTCGACCCGCTGCGCGAGAGCGTCGTTCCCGCTCGACTGATAGATGCAGGCTGCGAGCATCTTGGAATCCCCAAGCGCGACTGCAATCGCCCGCGCCATGACGAGCGCCTCCGAAGCCTCCACGGCGGGAATGTTTGCATGAAGGCCCATAGCGGTGTCGGGGTCGAATTCCTGCGGCAACCGCCCGTAGACGGAAAGGAACCTTGCGGTTGCCCTTAGCCTTTTCCCGCTGCATCCATCCGCATGGTCATGCGATGCCATGCCGCGATCAGCCATGCGTCCATCGCGCCCATTGCGACCTCTGGCGTGCGCGATGCCTTCCGAATCGCGTCGATCACGACCTGCGGCGACGGTTCCGCGCCGGGGACGGCGGTCGCCTGAATGGTGGCGACAACCTCCATGTACTGCACGATCAGTTTGCCGTTCGGCAGCGAGACGGCGAACAGCATCGGGTCGTTTTCGTCGTTGAGGTCGATCATGTTCAGGAATCCACTAGCGTGTACAGGATGTTGCTGCCGTTCGGAATGGCGCTGAACGCAAGCGTCAGGACACGCTCGCGATTTCCCCATTGCGAGTCGCCGTATCCATCCGGCTGAAGATAGCAGCGGGTGAACTCAAACGCCTGCCCGGTCGCGATGGATTCGATCCGAACGCCGAATGTCTTCACGCCCGCAACCATCGTTGTTCCGACCGCCGCCGAGTTGTATGTGCCGCGCTGCTTCGCGAGGAGGCCCGACAGAACCGCACTATCCCACTTGACGAGGGCGACGGAGATGCGGGCGCTCGTTCCGGTCAGAACAAGTTCGACCGGGACCGCGCCGCCGATTACCGTCTTCACCTCATGGTGATTGTCGGTGAACTGCACAGCCGGAAGGTTGTCGTTGTCGCTGTATCCGAGCGTCACGAACGATCCGGCGGTGTTTACGGAGATTTCAGTAGGACCGGGGATGAACAGATTGGTCGGCATAATCAGCCTTTCAGGAGCGAACGAAGTCCGAGATAGATTGAGGTTCCGAGCGTCCGCAGGTCATCCCGCGTCGGCATGATAAACGGGCGCGACGGAACAGTCACGCCCCGGCGAATCTTGCGCGTTCCGGTGACGATGTAATCGCGACCACGGACCAGACCCTCCAGTTCCGGGTTATTTCCCGTTCCGTGCTGTCGCTTCCCCTTCTTGGTGAGCGGGATGAAGTTTCGCCCACGGGTCTTGAATCCACGGTCGTGGTACGCGCCGTATCGAAGCCCGCGCATCGCGATCTTGATCGTGTTGCCTTCGGCGCTCCCTAGCGCGGACAGGCTGCGCTGCAACTTTCCGGTATCGCGGAGAGGCTGACCGCCGAACCTGTAGTTCACAGTCTCCACCCGGTAGAAGGTCCGCTTCACGGGCTTGCCGTTCACCATGACGGTGCGCCGCCGCTTGAAGAGCGCAACCGCACCCTTGGGAACCCTGCTCATCCATGAGCGACCGACCACACGCTTGATCGGGGCGTGCTTGACGGTCTTGCCGCCCTTTGATCGCCCTTCGTTCTCATCAATGTGGTCCTTCATCCACGCGGACGCAACGACGGCGATGCCCTGCGTGACTCGGGGGTTACGCAGGGCTTCACGGACCTTCTTGCGCCATTCTTCGCTCATGGATAGGTCGTGGCCCTTCGTGCCGGGAAGAACGCCGAGTTCGCGGCGCTGTTGTACCACGCGAGATTCGATGGGCTGACCGCAGCGACGAGCGGAAGTCCCGCCTGCACATTCTGTTCGACCGTGCCGAACAACATCTTGCCGTCGCGCAGTCCCTCAAGGTACGAATACGCCTGCTTGATCCGCTGCTCAATCGCAGGGCTGATCTTCGCGCCGCGCCTCTGGAACAGGAACTCGGTCGCGAGATCGACCACAATCGCGATGACGAGCGGGTCTTTAGCCGCGACGAGCGCCGCGAGTTCCGTGTCGTTGTAGATGTCTCCCACCCGGCAGTAGGCCCGCAGGGTGGCCGTCCCGCGCTCCAACGCCGCGTCCGTAGCCGAGTTCGGCCCGGGCATCGGAACTCCCGCATCGCCGCACAACTGCGCGATGATGTTCGCGTCGAGAGCGTGTTCCAGATCGGCGTAGGTCGCGTATGCAGCCATGTCATGCTCCTAAAAACAGCCGCAGGGACGGGGCGAACCCCGCCCCTGCGGGCTGCATGGAGGGGAGAAGATCACGATGCGTTGATGACATCGCCAATCGCGAAGCCACCCACGGGGGCGACGAGCGCGGCGGCGCTGTTGTCGATCACGCGGCCCTCAAGGCGACGGTTGCGCGGATCGCTGAACTGCTCGACGGTCATGTCCTCGTACGCGAAAATCTGGAGGGTCGAGAACGAGGTGCTGCCCTCGACACCGACCAGACCGCCGGGACGCGACACGAAGTACGCGCCGTTGCCGAGGACATACGACGAGGTGAGGGAGGCAGCGCCCTTCTTGCTCGTCACCTTCACCGAGTCATCGACCACGACATCGCCAAGTCCGAACAGGGTCGGCGGGATGCCCCACCGCGAGAAGGTGTCCGAACCCTGAAGGAACGACAGCGCCGCGCCGTAGTTCTTCACATACGCCTTGACCTCCGGCGACTGAGAAACGGTCTGAGCGACGGTCGGGCTGATGACCATGATGAGTTGATTCGGGCTGACCGCGCCGCCGCTCGACAGCGAGACGAGCCGCATGACGGTCTGAATCGACTTCTGGATGTAGCCGTTCGCCTCGGTGCTGCCATCCCACTTCGACCCCGCGCCGACCGACAGGGGGGACGAGTTGCAGAAGGCCGCGTAGTTGTTGCCCCAGTTGCCCGAGGTGGAAAGGACGGTCGCCGCCTGCATCGTGCGGCGGGTCATCGCCAACTGCGCCTTGCTGCGGGCGTGCTGCGCGACCACATCCCACGCCGCCTGCGCGGTCGTTTCCTGCGGGATGTAGAACGGGAACGCGAACCGCTGCGTGCTGTACTGGATGAAGTCGAACGAGTTCTGCTTGCCCGTGGGCGCGTCGTTGCCGAGCGGCCACACGAACTCCTTCTCGTCGGTGACGCGGACATTGTCCGAGACATCCTGACGGAGATAGTAGCCCGTCATCTTGGTGACGGGGACCAACTGCGCGTAGCGGGACAGCGCGAACGAGTTGACGCTGCGCGTGAACTCGACCTGAAGCGCCCCGGTCGCGAGATCGTTCGTGGAGGGGATGAAGGTCGAAAGACCACCACCCGCGACGGTAAATGCCATGTGATTGCTCTCTTTCTAGTCGGAGTCAGGGGTTGGATCAGGAGAAGACGGGGCCGCGATAGCCGAAGCGGAACGCACGGATGATTTCTCCGCTCGCTCCACCCTCAAGCGCGATGTACGAGGAAACCGCAGCCGCGCCTCCCGCAGCGACGGCCTTTCCGTTCGCATCCGATTCAAGGAACGCGCCCGCAGTCACATTGCCACCGCATTCGATCTGTACGGTGTTCGTCGGCTGAAGGCTGATCTGCTGACCGCTGACCGCGTGGAAGGTTCCGTCGAACTTGTTCACGGAGCCGTCCGTCACGCCGATTGCGTAGTCGCCTTCCGCAGCGGCCTGAGCGCCCTGAAAGGCACCGCTGATCTTCACGAAGCGGAACGGGGAGATGTCGCCGGAAGCGACGAGGTTGGGGATGAATCCGAAGTCTGCCATGTTGGGTTCCTTGTGCTTACCGCTTCACGCGGGCGTTGACTGCCTTCACGAACTCCTCCGGCTTGCCCGCGAACTCGCGGACAAGGTCGGAGATGTTTCGGGTATCCGAATCGGAGTGACGGAGAGTGGCGCGGCCCATGTCGATGCGGACTCCGGTCGAGTCACGCGAGAACAGGTCGCGCCAAGTGTCGATGAGCGAGGCCGGGTCGCGGCTCGCGGCGAGTTCCGCGATCAACTGCGGGCGGCGCTCGGACGGAATCCGGTAGCCGTCCTGCTCCATCGCGTCGAGTTCGCGGGAGAACTTCTCCTGCGCGAGTTCGCTGCGAATCTCGCGGAGTTCGCGGGCCATGCGGGCGTTCTCGCGACGGAGCGCGAAGACATCGGCGCGGCCCGGACGCGAAGCCGGGAACATCTCGGCCTCCTCGTCCTCCTCTTCCTCCTCTTCCTCATCGCCGTGCGAGTCGATGTCGATGTGGATGCCGTCGCCGTCGCCCTCCTCCTCAGCGAACTGCTGAGTGAGCATATCGTCGGCCTCCATCTCCTCCTTCTCGCCCTCGCGCTCGGCGTTCTCCATCGGCTCGTCCGACTCCTCGTCGTATCCGAACCGCTTCTTGAACTCGTCCTGAAGAGCCTCCATCGAAGCCTTCATCGCAGCGAGTTCGCCGCGAATGTCATCGTCTGCCATGTTGCGATCCTTCGTTCCGGGGATGAAAGTGGAAAGCCCGCCACCGACCGTCCCCATGTCGAAGCGGAGTGAGCGAGCAAAGGTCACGCGGTCGCCAGACCGCACGAAATGCGTGTCCGGCAGCGGCCTTCGCGGAGTCTCGCGACCAAGCAGCGCGACCTCCGACAGATGGTTCTGCTCTTGCCAGATTTCCGCGCTTCGACGCGGGAACGCATTGGTCGCGAGCAACTTGTCGAACACGCCGCGCTCGACCTCGCAGTCGCCCACGATGTATCCAACGCCGCCACGCTCCTCGTAGCGAATCTTGGTGAAGCGCCCGACGCTCGACTTCGGTTCCTTGCCGTCGCGTTCGTGCATCACGACGAGCCGTGGATACGATCCGCGATCCATGTACTGCGCCGTCGATGCGACGATGTCGCGCACGCGGTCGTTGTCGAACTTCTTCAGTTCGTCATCGTGGTCGCCGTCGATCCCACGGTCATAAGCGCAGAAGACCTCAAGATCGTGGATCACGACCTTGTCGCCCATGTCAGAGATTCGATGCGATGGCTGCGTCATCGTGTGTCACCAGAATACTAGCCGGAAATGAAGCCGGGATCGGGAATAAGACCCTTGTCAATAAGCGCCTGACGGTTGCCGTTCGCGCGTCGGATCGCCTCCATGTCCGGCACGCCGTCCTCGTCGCACAGACCCTCCGCGAGCGCCTTCGCAATCGGGATCGGAGTCCAAGAGCATCGGCAGTTGAACCCGAGCGGAGTGGGGATGCCCATGCCGTCGATCTGATCCGTCGTGGCAATGTAGCCGTCGAGCGCACGATGCGATTCCCGGGTCCGGGTGTCCTTGGTCGCCCGGAACCGCATCAGCGGAGCGAACTTCCGAACCACCGGATCGCGGCAGATGTCAAGTTGACCCTGCGTCTGAGCGCGGTTGATGTTCGTTCGGTAGATCGTCTCAAGGCGAGCCGCCGTCAGGTCGGTCCCCGTCTCAAGCACCGTCTGCTCGACAAAGTCCCCGACCCCGAGGTCGATCAGCGTCTTGCCTGCCACGCTCTTCGTGACCTCTCCCCGAATCGCCTTGGCGAGCAGGTCGCGGGTTCCCTCGACCTGTTCCTGTGTCATCCCGGTGGCGAAGAACGACCCCTGCACCGCCGCCTGCACGGCGGGAGTCCTGCGGACCTTGACCGCCTCCGGCAACGGCTTCTTGGTCTTGGGCGGCTCCGGTCGGGCCGTGCCGGAGATGAGCGCGGCGAGGTCGGGCGACCGGGCGGCGATCTCCGACAGGGCGTTCGCGGCCTCGTCATCCCGCAGTTCCCCGGCTGCGCTGAAGGCGTGCGCGATAAGCGCCTCCCACTTCTCCCGGGTCATCGGCAGAAGCCGAATGAACCGATCCACGACTTCCCGGGCGGGGCCGGACTCAAACCGCATCGTGAGGTTGTCGATGCCCCGGTCGAACCGGGAGACGGGCGGCTCGCGAATCTCGCGCAGCGGCACCCCGGCGGCTCGGGCGCTCGCCGTCGCGCCCATCGCCCACGACACCAGAAGGATCGCCGCCGTGTCGGCGGTCCACCGATCCCACGCCTCCGAAGCGTCCTTGCCCTCGACGCGGGCGGCGACGGCCTCGCGGTAGGCGGTCGCCCCGTCCTCTAGGAGCCGCTTGAGGAGGTTGTCCGAGGTCGCGGCCATCACCACCAACTGCGGCGGCTGAACGCCTTGGGAGCGCCCTGCGCGGGCGGCTCGCCCTCGTCAGGGACCGATCCGCCCCCGAGGATGGCCGACAGCGGGTCGGGTGCGCCCGCCGCCTGCGAGGCCATGCCGAGAACGGGTTCACCCTCTCCGGGCTGCGAGAGGCCGAGGAGGTCGCGGACCTCCGACTCAGCGACCCTGCCGCCCATCTCCACGAACGCGCGGATCGCTTCAAGGCGTTCCTTCGGGTCCGGGCGCTCGGGCGCGAACTCAAATCGCAGGCACGAAATGTCCTCGTCCTTGCCGCCGAGCATCTTCGCGACGATCCGCACGAAGTCGTTCGTGAGGCTGTCCGCGAGCGCGTCCGCGTGGTAGCGGATGATTCGCGAGAGCGTGTCCGCGTGCAGGTTCGCGACCCCGGAACCAAGCCCGGTCCCCTGAGCCTCAGAGGACAGCGACTGACCGAGGATCGCTTCCTTGATCTTGCCGCTGAACCAGTTCACCAGTTCCATGAACACCTGAGCGCGGCCTGCGTTCGGTTCCTTGATGTCGATGTCGTAGATTTTCTCGGTTCCGCTCTGCGGGAGCAGGACGGAGTTGTCGTTCGTGAGGTTCGACAGAACCGTCTCCATCATCTCCCGGCCCGCGTCCTGACCGAGCGGGTAGTAGCCGACGCGAATGCCCATCGCGTACCGCTCCGCGTAGGTTATCGCGTCCTGAAGGATTTCCTGCTTCGCGAGCCACATGAACCAACAGACATCGCGAGCGCCCACGCCGCGATAGATGCTCTCGGTGGAGTTCGGGTCGTTGAAGTCGGGCGCGTTCACGAACACGCGGTGCAGCACGACGGCCTTGCGCTCGCGCTCATCGAAGATGTGGACGCGGCTGTCGAAGCCGATGTTCTGCGAGGACGGCCCGTGCGCGGAGTAGTCCGCGCCGACGCGCATCGCTAGGTTGCCCCGTTGGTCGTATGCAAGCGTGTCCGGGTGGAACGGATACCACTCGCGGACCCTGACCCCGAGCCGGGAGTCGCGCTCGTAGACAAGGTTGCAGGCGGCGTTCCCGTACCACACGGCTTCGTGCATCGCACGCACGAAATCCGAGCGGCGCGGCATCGCGTCGAACACCTTCGCCACCTTCTCCGCGAGTTCGGCGGCGGCGGCGTTGTCCTCGTCCGTGCAGGTCACGGCCCATTCAAGGCTCGCGAGCGTGACCTGAAGGGAACGCAGGACACCTTCGATGTCCGCGTCGGCCCGCATCATCTGCTGATACTGCGGATTCAGGCGGTAGGCGATGCTGCTGTTCCGCAGCATCTTGTCGGCGGTCGTGAAGAACGAACGCTGCACCTCGACTGCGGTCGCGAGCGGCGAAGTAAGCCCGCGCTCGACCGGAGCCGGGAGCGGCTTGCGCGGCCTCTCCTCGACGGTCAGGCCGTTGGTGAGCGGGTTTCCGTCCGTGGGCTTCTTCTTCGCCATCGCGTCCTCAGATCAGGGGCTTCAACTGGCGCAGGATGCGCTCGGCATCCTCGCCATCGAACTGCTCGACCCCGTGGTCGGTGGTGACGGTCACGGTACCGCCGAACAGGCTCACGCGGACGATCCGCGCCCACGGAATCCAGACCTGTTCGCTGACCTGAAGGGCGGGGATCACGGCTTCGTCGCCTTCGCGCCGGGGCGGGACATCATGCTCTTCAGGTGCTGATAGTCGTGCCGCAGTCCTGCGGGGGTGTTTTCATCAATCTCGCGTAGAGCCTGCGCCATCAAGTTGTACAAAGCCGACTTATCACCGCGCCTCATCGCCTCAACGGCGGCAGCGAGTAGGGAGTTCAACTTCTCGGCATCTCCGAACCGCGCCTTCGCGCCGGGGCGGGAAAAAACGCCCATAGCGCGGCCCTCTTGAATCAGTTTGCGAAGGTACTTCTTCTGATCCTCAGACAACAGCCCGCGATTCTGCATCTTGACAAGATCGGTTAGCAGCAGCCCCGCCTCATCGTCGCCGTCCGCGATGTATCCGCTTGCAAGGTCTAAAAGCGCGTCAGCATTTCCAAACTTCACCTTCGCGCCGGGACGGGACATCTTGGTTAGATGAGCATCTGCAACATCTCTAGTACCGCCCTCGTCCCAATACACAACATAGGTCGGATAGCCATGTGCATCGCGCATCAACCTATCAATAACGCCTGTTTTCGGGTTTCGGCCCTCATGGCTTACAACGCGATCACCCTTCTTGTAGCGGTGATTTCCCTGCGGGTTTGGAGTCCACGGGGCAGTTGGGTGAAACGATGCGTAATCCGCAAACTCTGCCTTTGTGCCGGGGCGGGACATGGCGGCTTTGGCCTTCATTTCGTCATAGAAGGCCACCGCCCCCGCAGGGAGTTTGGAGCGGTCGCGCTCGACCATCGCGGAAATCGAAGCGAGGAGCGAGCGCATCTTTGCGCGGTTGCCGTTCATGCCCGCTTTCTCCGCTTCCGCGAGAACATTGAACACATGAAGCGCCTCGTCGGGAGTCCCGAACTTCGCCTTCGCGCCGGAGCGGGAGAACTTGCCGCCATTGGCGACCCAATCCCGCAGTTCGCTAGTCGCAACGCCCTTGCGGACCATGTCCTTCGCCGCCTGCATCACGGCCTGCGGAAGCGGCAGGTTCGGATTGGTGGCATGAACGCCCGCCGCAAGGTCGGCAAGCAGCATCGCCGTGCGACCCCGGAGGAAATACAGGTTCTGGTCGATCCACGAATGCGCCGCCAGTTGCGGCGCAGTTTCCGCGCCAAGGATTCCCTGATGCCATGACGCATGAGCGAACTTGGCCTTGCCCTCGCTCCATCGGGCGAACAGGCTGACCGTCTCAGCGCCGCCGACCTTCTTGACGAGTTCGCGCAGCGCCTCGTCGTTCTCCGGGCGGTCGATGCCCGCAGCCGCAGCGGCCTGTCCGAGCGCGAAAGCGTCCTTCGCGCCGGGGCGCGACATCTCAATGCGGTTCATGTCGGGTTCCTTGTGAGTGGACTTGGTGCCGGGGCGGGATGCCTTGGTTCGCTTGGTGAGCATCTGTGCCGCCGTCAGAACAAGGTCGTGGTAGTAGTTGAACTTCTTCCCTTCCGGCATCGCGTTCGCCGCCTCTCGCGCGTCCTTGATGACATAGCGCAACTGCTCGTCGGAAAGACCCGACAGCCATTCCTTTGCGGCGGCAAAATCAAGATGCACCTCGCCATTCGGCAGTTCGCGTTCGGCGCGTCCCATCTTCGCCTTGCCGGGGCGGGACATTCTCTGCACGGGGTTCTTGAGTTCGGCCTGCAGTTGCTGCGCGGTTGTGGACATCTTCGCGATGATTTTCTGTGCCTCGCGATAGTTTCCCGCGAGCAACGCCGCGTCGAGAGCCTTCGTCCAACTCTTCAACAGGGCAATGGCGTTACCGATGTCCTCGCGGTATTCCTCTTCGGTTCGTCCCATCTTCGCCTTCGTGCCGGGGCGCGATGCCTTCACCGCCATGCCCTCGGAAATCCACATGATCGCTCCACCCTCCTGCCGAACGCCGTACTCGACCTCAAGGCGCTGCCCCGGACGGCGGCGCTGAATGTCGCCCACCGAATCCGGCTCACGGATTTCCACGATTTCCCCGGCAGTTTTCGCAGGGGACGGCTTGTACGCAATCCGGTCGCCAATCTTGAACTTTGCCATCGTTGCCTTCCTTGCGGCCTTCAGTCCCCTCTGGGGGTTGTATGGGTGGAGTGACGATTCGGAAAGCATAAGCCTTGACCGCCCGGTCGGAAGCGAGTTGAAGTCCACCTGATACTCCGGTTCCGGTTCCGAGTGTGCAAGAACCCGAACGACAGTCCCGACATGAAGCGAAGAGCCAACATTATGGGTGACGCGATCTCCGATCTTGAACTTCGGGGGATGTTCAACGCCCCGGATGTGATCGCGCGTCAGGCCGCGCAGCCATCCGTCGTAAAACGCCTTGTCGATTTTCTCTGCCGCTGAGGACATCGGTTCATATCCATGCTTCAGCAGTCTGATTCGCGCAAGGGCTTCCGGGTCATCAATCAGGCGCTTGATCCCGCGCCGCGATGCCCGCTGCCCGTATTCCTCACCAATGGACTTGGCATAATCAAGCGGCACCTTTCCAACACGAAGTGACCCCATCGTTGCCTTCCTTGCGGCCCCACGGGCCGATTCGCTCTTGTCCAGTTGCCTTGACTTGCTCGCGGCCCACTCGCGGCCCGCAGCGCCGCCCCAGAGCAGGAACGAGATGTAGCCCGCATCGTCCTCGCCGCCCTTCTCGTTCCCCGCGTGCCGCGAGAAGAACGAGTGCATCCGGCGCACGGTGTCGGGGGAGAGATTCGCGCGGTTCTTGATGTCGCGTGCGCGGGCGACCCCCACGGCGGTTCCGCCCTTGCCGTGCTTCTCGCGGAGTTCAAGCCCGCGAGCCGCGTTCGATGCCATCTGCTCGGTGGGCTTCAGGTCGATCTCGGAGAACCGGGCGCGGGACATCGTCGCACCCGCGCCGTGGAACTGGCCCTCGCAGACGCAGTCGCACATCGGTCCCCGCGCCATGCGGCACCGTGCGCCGCAGGTCGTGGGCGTTTCGGTTCGCTCCCACTTCACGACCCGGTCGATTGCCTGTGGCGGCGACGAGTTCGTGACGAGAAACCGGGAACTTGGGATTCCGATAGGCGGTCGATCCGCGTAGAGCGCCTGCATCTTCTCGCGCACCCACGCATCGACCCCGACAGCGCGAACCTCGTTGGCTTCGGCCTGTCCCCACTCCCTGTTTGGGTCGAGAGCGGCGTGCGCCCTGCTCAGATAGATTTCACGCCACTTCGATTCGGGCCACAGAGCGCGTTCGTCTAGCGGCTGACGCTTCGCACCCGATTTCTTCGTGTACCCATCCTTGCGCGTCGGAAACAGCCTCGCAAACTGCATTGCCGTGACCTCGCGCAACTGCCCCTGCTCGACCCTTGTCCCCCCTGCGAAGAACTTGGTTTCCGTTCGCGAGAATGTGGAGCGGGTTCCGCACATGGTGGCGAGTGTATCAGCCGAACATCGGTCGCTTGGGCTTCGTCGCGCCAAACAGCCTACCAATCGCGTCGGGCCGTTCTATTCGCTTGACATTCATGTCGCCCCGGGTAAGCGATCCCCTCGTCGCCTCGCCGCACAGGTCAACGACCGTGTCAACCGTATCGTCGTGCGATCCGGCGGGGAACGACATCATCTCGTCTAGCACGGGTTGGAACTGAGGAAGCACCGATCCGCGCTCGTCGGTCGGGAACAGCAACTTGCCTCCGGCCACGAACGGCTGCGCTCCCGCCGCGCGGATGTGCTTGTCGGTCGCACGCTCGACCGCGACCATCGGCTGCGAGGTCATCGTCACGAACTGGTCGAAGATGCCCTTCTGAGGGCCGTTCGCCTCGGCCAGAACCACGCTCGCGCCCCGGCGGGACAGCAGCGCCGCCGCCAGTTTCGCGAACTCGGGGAACGCCTCGCGGACGCGCAGGATGTCGGTGAGGTACAGGTTCCGGTCCTGATCGACCTCCCCGACGAGGCAGACCGAGAAGTCGGGATCGTCGCGCTCCTGCGCCTTGCGACCGTAGCCCCAATCCACCGCCGCCACGACCCGGGAGACGGTCGGGCGCTCGCCCGCCCGGTAGTAGCGCACCCACTCGGGCCGGAACACAAGCAGGTCGCTCGACAGCGGCACCAGTTCGTAGGCTCGGGCGTAGGCCATCGGGCCGAGTTCGTTCCGGCGATCCGAAAGCACCTTGGGGGTGAACACCTCGGGCCACGGGCTGTCGGTACCCCGGCAGGGTCGCCGGAAGAGCGAACCGTCTGCCGCGTGCGTCTTGCGCCAATCGGCGGTCTGGTCATCGGTGTGGAACGGGGTCGCGGTCCTCCAGACCCGGCTCGGATGCTGCGCGGACGGGTCGAGCATCGGCATCCAGATGTTCGCGACGGCTTCCTTGACCTGATCGCGGAGCGCGGGCTGTAGCACGCTGTTCCGAAGGTCGCAGATGTCATCGAACCACAGGATGTCGGCTCGGCCTCCGGTTCGACCGAAGATGCCCGCTCCCTGCACGGACGGGTCGCGGCGGGCCGGAAGTCCGGGAGCCGTGACCGACCACGCCGTCACGGTGTCCTCACCCGGCTTGAGCCGCACCTTCGGGAACACGGCTTGGAACGCTTGGCTGCGGACGATCTCGCGCACGAATCGCGTCGTGGCGGCTGCGGCCTCGTCGTTCTGCGAGATGTACTTGAACCGGGTTTCCGGCCTGACCCCTAGCCACCACGCAAGCAGGTACGCGCCCGTGCTTGTCTTGGCGTGGCCGCGCGGCAGTTCCGCGTACCAACTCCCGTTCTCAATCGCATGGCACAGGAAATCGCGCTGAAGGGCGCTGACGGGCCTTCCAAGGCACAGAGCGACGAACGCCGCCGGATTCTCCCGGGCGGCTTTGACGGCCTCCTCGGGCTTCAGCGGGGCTTGGGCTTTCGGCACGGCTTGGTGGGCTTGGTCGGGGCGGCGGGCCGCAGCGAGGCCGCTACGGCCTGCAACTGCGCTTCCGAGAGGCTATCCATGATCTGCACCCGGTCGGTCGCCTGACCCGCGTCGAGCCGGATGATGCGATCCAACTGGATCGCCGCGTCGATCCGCTGTTGGGTCAGGTGCGCGAGCGCCTCGCTCGCCCGGATGCGGTCGCGGGTCGCGGCCTGCTCGTCCTGAGCGATGGAGAGGAGGTCGATGGGGATGGTCGCGAACGCCTCTTCCGGGATGTCCCATCCCTGATAGACGGCGGCTTCAAGGATGCGGAGATGTCCGCGAGTCCCTGTACGACGCGGTCCCCCCTCGCCCCCCTCGGGGTTGTGGCGCTCGTCGCTCATGCGGGCATGGTATCCGGCGATTCTGGCTGCGCCATCAATCCTCCCACTCGTCATCGTCGGGTTCGTTGCGGCCCCGCTCCTCGGCCATCGCCGCCCAGAGCGGCTTGAGCGGCACGGTGACGGTTTCCGCGTTCAGGTCGTGGATCGCGATTCGGAGCCAATCCGCGTGGGACAGGACGGCCTTGCCGTCGCCCGTGATGAACCGATTGAACGATTCGTTCTCCATCCACATCCGGTCGCGCTCGGTCGCGAGAGATTCGATCCGGTCGGCGGCGGCGGTCATCGCGCGGCGTTCGGCCTCGGGAACGAGTCCAGAGGCGAGCGCACGCAGTTCCGACGCGAGTTGCTTGTCTGTCTGCGCCATCCGTTTACACCGTGTCTCGGGTCGGGATTCCGCTCGGCATCGCCGGGATCATCGGCGCATGAATTGGGTTGAGTATAACAGGCTTGTGCGACAGGCTCAGGCGTGGTTCACCCGTCGCAGGGTGTCTAGCCTCGACGGCAGGGAGCCGGAGGACTACGCGCTTGAAGCGATGCGAGCGCCGGAGCAGACACAGGCTCGGCGGCTCTATTTCGACCTCATCGACGGACAGCGCCGCGAGTACGGTCGCGTCAAGGACGGGAGGCGGTCGATGCGACGATGGCATGACCCTCTCCCGCTACGGGGAATCCCCGTCACTCACGACAGAACCGACCGTGATTGGATCGCGCTCTGGCCGTTGAAGACCGAGCGGGAGCGGGAAGTCGCGCTCTTGCTCGCGGCGGGGGCGACCAAGCCGGAGACGGCCATGCGGCTCGGGATCAGCCTTGCGCGGGTGTGTCAACTCTGCGACCGGATCGCCATTCGGGTGATGGAGCAGGGGTCGGATGTGTTCTCCGGCGACCGGGACCGCAGGGTCCGTCTGGAGGGGCATCGCCTGAAAAAGCCAAGCGCCCTCCGGCGCGGTCGGGGTTCGCGCCGGAGAGCGGATGGTCGGGGCGATTCGGTCAAAGCGCCTGAAGGATGATGTAGTTGCCGTTCTCGACCTCGCGGGCCTCGGGGGTTCCGTCGCGGACGGAGTCGAGGGCGCAGTCGCAGTCGATCAGTTCCTCGCCCTGCCGGAACCCATGCCTCTCGACGGTGAATCCGCGTCCCCGGCAATGGGGGCAGGCGCGGTCGGCGCGGAGGATGACGGCCTCCCGGATTCGCACCCAGTTGATTCCGTCGCTCACTTGGCACCCCCATTCGACTCAGCGAAGCGGAGGGCCGCATCAGCGGCGAACATCAGCGCATGAATGTAGTGCGTTCGCTGCTTGGTGTTCCACCCGTCGAACGCGGGGTCGTAGGCGGCTCCACCCATCACGATAACCGTGGCACCGATCATTCCCTCGACGAAGTTCCAATGCGCGTCCGTGTTGCCCCGTCCGCAATGCGCGAGATTCTTGATCGCTCCGCAGAGCGATTCGTGCAGCAGGCTCATCGTGGAGGGGTTTTCGACGGAGCATCCCGACACGACGCGGGCGACCTTGCGGAATGGCGGGAGCGGCATGACCTCCCCCTGATACACAGCGCGGTTCAACTCAGCCATGCGGAACTCGTACAGGTCGGCGGGGGAGGCGGTCGCGATCTCGGATTCGGTCAGCATTGCGATTTCCTTTCGGTTGAGCGGGGCGACTTGCCCCGCGACACGGAGATGCTAACCCCTATCGGCACAGGGTGCAAGCCGACTTGACCGGATTTTTCGATTTACTTCAGGTCAAGCCGGGTTCCCCGCTCCGCGAGCCTCGCGCCGGGAACCTCCGACCCGGCCTCAATCGCCTGCCGGATCGCGTCCTTATCGACCTTGACGGAGTAGACCGGGACCACGAACTCGGGCGGCAGCGCCGCCTCGTCATCCACCAGAACGGGCCGCTTGCCGCCGTTCGCGCGGACGGACAACTGGAACCGCTCGGTCTGCACCTTCGTGCGGTTCGTGCGCTGCATCGCCTCCATGAGCGCGAGCCGGAGCCGGGTGGCTAGGAACTCGTCCCGCTCCGCGAGGGCGGCGAACCTGCGGGCCTCCTCGCGCCGCGCCGCAGCCCTCGTCTCCGCGTTTCGGATCAGGGCGGCGTAGGAGTCGGCCTTCGCGTCGAACGCCTGCGCGAGCGCGTCGATGTGTTCCAGAGCCGCCGAAGCGCCCTCCGGGTCGGCCTCGTCGCCGTCCCCGATCAGGCGGTCGAACGCCGTCTGCACCGCCTGCATCTCCTCGGTGATCGCGTACAGGCTCATGGCTTCCTCCCTGCGTTGGGTCCGACCGGATGGTCCTCGTCCGTGGCGCGGAGCGCGATCCGGTCGCGAGCGGCCTGCATGACGGCGGCTCGGAGTTCGCGCAGGGTTTCCGCGCATTCGATCAGCGCCATCGCCTCCACGGGCGTGATAGCGCCCCGGGCCTGTAGGGCGTTCACGATCCCGCAGGCGCGGTCCTCGGGCAGTTTCTTCATGTCCTTCACGGCACGATCTCCTTCCCGGCGAGCAGGTCGTTCGCCGCATCTGCCGCATACGGCTCGTCTCGGTTCGCGGCGATCACGACAAGCCCGTCCCGAAGCCTGTTGAGCAGCACGCACAACTGATCCGCGTCGGTCGCGTCGTAGAGCGCGAACGCCCGTCCGAGCGTGTCGTTTGCGACAAGGATGTAGTCGCGGTTCTCGTCATCCAACATCGCCACCTTGCGCCATCCTGCGTCTCTTGCCATCGTTCACTTCCCTTCAAACGGAATGCAGAGTTCCCCGGCTTCGTCGCGGAACGCCGCGAGCGACTGCGCGGGAGCGATGGTCACGGCCTCGACATACGCGCCGTTCGACCTCCACGACAGATTGATCCGATCCATCTCCCCGATGCTCCCGACCATCTGGTCGGACGCGCTGACCCACGCCTTGCCCGCCGTCGCGTGGCTGCACAGAAGGGCGCTCACGCCGTTCCCCCGGGGGACGATCCGCTCGACCTCGACCACATCCGATCCGGTGTCCGACCACTTGACCGCCGGGGGCCGCTTCGCGGGCGCGGAGAGCGCCGTAGGGGCGGGCTTGGCCGGGACCGGGTCGAACACCTCGGCCACGGTCGCGGCCTTCCTGCGGGGCTTCTCGGGGGCTTCCTGAGCCTGCGGCGCGGGGGCGGGTGCCGGATCATCCGCCTGCGCCATCTCCTCGGCGCTGTAGAGGCCGCTGAGTTCCGCCGGGAACGCCTTGCGGAGCGCGAGCATCTCAGCGCACTTGCTCAACATCAGGGCGGGCATCTTCCCCCACATCCCCGTGACCTCGCCATCGCGCCCGCGCTGCGCGTACTCGCGCCACAGCGCGATGGCGTATGTAGGCTCGCGGAACGCCCTGCGCCAGACCCCGACGCGGGCGGCGACCGGGGGCCGAGCGTCTAGCCAGACCTCGCGCCACTCGCCGTCCTCGCCGCACCACATCGCAGGCACTTGCCCCTCGTACTCGCCGCTGCGCTGCGCGACGAGCCGAGCGCCGTCGATGCTGACCTGTGGCTGTCGCACATTGCGACCGAGCGCACGGTCGTAGCGCGGCACAAGGTAGATTTGCCGGGTGAACGGGTCGAGGCCCGTGCGGTTGCAGATTTGGATGAAGAGCGCGAGTTCCTGCGGCTCGGCACCCTTCGCGATGGTCTGCGTGATGATCGAAACCTGCTCGTCCGAGAGACGGACAAGCGCGTTCTCCTGTCGCTGCTCCATTGTGTTTCCTCCTGTGTTCTCTGAATGTACTTCGGGATTCGCCGTTGTCAAGCGTCCGACACGGTGACGAACGCTCCCGGCGCTTCGCCGTCGCCGCACCACACGCGGCTGATCTCAAACCGAACGACCTGCCTGTCGTTCCTGTACGCGATGCCCGCGAGCGCGTCGAAGATCGCGCGTGCGAGTTTGTCGCAGTCCGCGTATCCGGGGTAGGCGGCTGCGGTGGCGCGGAGGCCGCGCTTCCCGTAGTGGGACGCGGGCCGCGTCCATCTGGTCACGATGCTGACGGCGACCGGACCATCGCGCATCGCGATGCCCGCGTCACGCGCGGCGTTCGCGACGAGCGAGCGCCACGGCTTCACCATGCGGGAACTCTCGACCATGATCGACCTGCCGGAGCGGAGCCGCATGAGCGACTTCGACCCCTGCGGCGCGGGCCGAGCGCCGACGATCTCAAACGACTGTGTCGCGCCAGAGTGCCGCATGGCGCTTCCCCTTGACGATGAGGCACACGCACGCTTCGGTGACGCGCAGCCGGATCGCGATGGCCTTCTGCTGCTCGCCTGCGCGAGCGGATCGGATGATGTCTCGCACCTCGTCGGGCGTGAGCCTGCGCCTGCGCTTCTGTGGTTGCGGCTGCATGATGCCGCAGCATATCCGGGCGCGGTCATTCGTCACCCCCTGCGACCACAAGGTAGACGCAGATCAGCGCGGCGGCGCAGGCCGCGAGCGTGGCGATGGTCGCTTCAATCTGCATCGTCGGCCTCATACCTCTCGCGCCCGACACCGACCGCGAGCGGGGCGCGGACGGCGACCTTCGCCCGGTTGCTGTGTCCCGGCTTGAGTTCGATGTCAATCGGCCCGTCCGTCGTGTTGAGTCGAAGGAACTCGACACCCTCGCGGATCGTGACCACGACGCATCCCCGGTTCGGCTCGTTCACAGTCACTTCGCGGCCTCCGTCGCGGCGGTGCGGAAAGCGTCGGACAGGTTGTTGAACTGGCGGGCGACCTCGCACAGAACGGCGTGGCGGGCCTGCGCCTCCACGCTCCCCCAGATGCCCTCGTCCTCAAGGCGCTCCACCTGCCGCTCGACCTCGGCGCGAGCGCCGAGCAGGGAGCGCCAGAGCAGTTCGGCGGTGTCGATGTCGATGGTCAGGAGCAGCGTGACGGTCTTCGGTTCGGTGTCGTTCATGTCGATTCCTTTCGTGTTCGGGCGGTTGGGCGACGGTCGCCCGCAGCCCCCCGGCTCGCGCCGGAGGGTTGGCGGGGGATCGTCGGTCAGCCGACCTTCGTCACCTGCACATGGCCGTTCCACCCGGAGGACTTGTAGCCAAGGTTCTCCGCGATCATCTTGCCGATGCAGCGGGCGTACACGGCGTTGATCGCAAGGATGGTCTGGAACTCCTGAGAGTGGACGGTGCCACCCGCATCCGCGAACGGGAAGCAGAGTTCGTAGACCTTGACCCTGCCCGCGAAATACTCGGCGCGGTCGGCGGTGTCGAGGGTCTGGAGGAAGGAGAAGAGTTGCTCGGACATGGCGATTTCCTTTCGGTGCTAGGTCAGGCGGCTTGCCTGACTCGGGGATACTAACCTGTATCGGCGGGGGTGCAAGCGGACTTGCATATTTTTTTGAAATCCCCCCGGCCCGGTGCCGGGGGGCCGCTCGCGGCTCAGAAGTTGTAGTCGTAGAAACGGGTCGGCTTGTCGGCGGCGATGAGGACACCACGCGCCCCCTTCGCGTTCCAAGTGCCGCGCTTCGTGCGGCGGGCGCGGATGACCGGGTTCGACGGCTCGCTTGCGATGATCCACCGCTGCGAGTCCTGATTGGAGACATGGCGGCAGAACCCGCCGGGGGTGGACTCCATCTTCCACGACGGGTCGAGCGTGGCGCTCATCTCGCGAATCTCGACGGTCTGCTCGGAGATCACGCGAACGACCTCGTAGGGGATCACATCGCTGTAGCCGTGCGCGTTGAGGAACTTCGGGGCGGTCGTGGTCGTGTTCTGCATTGCGATTTCCTTTCGGGTTGAGGGACGCGGCGTGCGTCCCGATGTCGGAACCTTAGCCCCTATCGGCAAGGGGTGCAAGTCCTCTTGACCGGATTTCTGCGATTTCGGAAAAAAGAACAACCCGGCTTGCCGAGGCTCGCCGGGTCGTTATGCTCTCGTCGCGCGGCCCTACTTGATAGGACAGGCCGCGCAACGCTTCCGTGGGCGGTCGCATCCTACCGCCGAACCCAAGGGGAATCAAACGGGTCAGCCCCGGAAGGACGCAGCCTCCAGAGGCTCGGTATCTGGTTACGGGTGCAGGCTTCGGCCTGCCAAGTCCGCGAACCTGACCCTACTCGCGGCCACGGCCTCGCCGTGCGCTCTTGCATCGGAGAAGCGGCCACCCGGCGAAATGGTGAAACCGATGCCTTGGGAAACCTCGTCGGCGGCTCCGTGCGGCTGAACGATCCCGTGACCTCGCGCCTGCGGGGTCATGGTGTTCCTGTCGCTCACCATGCAACTGCGGAGGCGCGGAGCGCCGACGAGCGCCGGAGCGAAGCGACGGCGAGCCGACCCCCATGCCGTTGCGGAACCGCCGCCGCCGCCCCGGCCCCCTTCTGAGGGCCGGGAGCGGCAAGGCACGCAGGACCGAGGAGATTTCCAAAAATGTCCTCAAGTCGGCTTGCAACCCCCGTCGATAGGGGCTAACATCCCTGAACCGGGCAGGTCGCCCGGACACGAACACGAAAGGAAATCGCCATGCAGACCGTCACGAACTTCGCCTACACGATGGACCCCACCGCTCTCGGCATCGACACCTCGTCCGAAGCGGAGTTGCGGTGGTGCCTGAATCGCGCCGCGACCCGCGCTTATCGTCAGTCGCAGCGCGAATTCGCCGCGAGCCTGCTGCGGCAGTATGGCCGATGGAGCGCGAAGCAGAAGGCGTGGGCGAACGCCTTCTGGCGCAGCCGTCGCGACGAGTGGCGCACTTGGTTGGCAGAGGAGTGCTGCGACCGCTCCGTCGCGGCGCTCATCGCGAAGGTCGGTCCCGAGGCCGCGACCGCCTACGCCTTCCAGTTGTGCGAGGAGGCGGCGCGGATTCACGCGCAGGTTTCCGATGGCAAGGAGTACGCCGACACGCACGACCGCCACAGCGACCGCTACTGGCGCTCGCGCGAGGACACCGCAGAGCGGAAGATTGAGATGGCGAAGCGCATCGTCCGCATCGCGACGGTCTGAGACGATTTTCCAAAAATGTCCCCAAGGGGGTTGCACCCTTTGTCGATGGGGGTTAGTATCCCCGAGCCGAGCAAGTCGCTCGGAAACGAACCCGAAAGGAATCAGCCATGAACAACGCCCGCCACTTTGACCACATCAAGCACCAGAACACGCTCGCTCGGCTTGACGAAGCGTGCGAACGCGCCGCCGTAATGGTGGATCGCGCCGACAGCGCGTATCGCCGCGCCGAGATGGCGGTCGAGTCCCGCGACACCCCGGTCGCTCGCCGCCGCTTGTCGGAGGCGCTTGCCTGCTGCAACGCCGTTCACGCGCGACTTGATGCGGCTTATGCCGCGCGTTCTGAGTACATCGACCGCGCCGATGCCGAGCGTGCCTTTTCGGAAGGGGGTGCGGAGCGTCCCGCTCCCGGTTATGCGTACTGCCAAACGCACGGAGAGTTCTACGAGACTCAGTACTGGTCGTGCTGCGAGAAGTGTTGGAACGAAAGGGGTGCGTCGTGACGAAGTTTCCCCGTACCTCTACCCGGATGAACCGGGACTCGCTCGCCCTGCGAAGGGCGGTCGCGGCGCTTCGGAGCGCCGTCCGCGTCAACGACGGGTCGAGCGCGTCGGACGGGTCGGTGTTCGACCTCGCGTGCGAGGTCGAGCGCATCGCGAACTGCATCGCCGCCGACGCTCGCGAAACGCTCAACGCCGTCGCTTCCCGCGATGCCGAGAGGAGCGCCGGATGCTGAACCGATCCCAGATGAACCGCGCCCGAGGCGTGGTCAACTCCTACATCCTCGCGCTCGCGGAGTCGGTGCGCGAGCGGGATTCTGCGGCGGCGTGGTGCCGCATCGAACAGATCGACGCGATGCTCGACCTGCTCCACAACATCGACGCTTTGGACGAGAAGGACCGGGCCGCGTGGCGCGTCGCCGTTGACCGCCACCGGGAACGGCTCAACACATGGAAGGCGGAACAATGAGCGAAGAGTTCAAGGATTTGTGGACGAACGCGCAGTCCAACATGATGCGCGGTGAAATCGGAATCGACTTGGATCAGGACAGCGACACGGGAGCGATTTTGTATGCGGCGATCATCTCCCATGATGCGGGCGCGGATGATGTGAACTCCGTCTGGATCGCGATGCGGGAACAGGACGAGAGAGGCGACAGCGTCAGGCGGATGTGGAGCGTCCCCATCGCGCTTCTGCGCCGGGTATGCGATATCGCAGACGCGATGCACGCCGCCGCCGATGTGAACTGGACGCGGACGGGAGTTCCGCAGAAAGGACGGGATGAACGATGATGGGAAACGACGAACCGACGAAGGTCGAGAAGCCGGGATACTACGAGGAGATCGCGCACCTGCTGCGGTCGATGCGTGGAACCACCATCGTTCGCAGTCAATCGCAATCGGTCGATTCCGAGTGGCATTTCAGCGGCCATATCGGTGACTTGCCACCGTGGTTGAGATCAGAGAACTTCCGCGTGACTCAGCACGCAGCCGATGCCATCGAACGGCTCTCCTCCGAACTGGAGCAGTATCGGAAACTCGCGTTGACCCCACCATCGGATGCGGCCAACAGGCCACCGGACTGCATCGGGAACGGCATTCAGCGCGTCTACATGGTCCGCGCGTCCGACTTTTCGATGGGGCGCATGATGCCGACCCGAATTGCCACGGCAAGCACGCTTGCGGCGATGGTCGAGCGTTGCGCGAGCGACTGCCACGGGAAGGATGCGAAGTCGGTCGGCCACGGATCATGCGACCTAAGCGTGATCGTCACCATCGGTGATCTGGAGGTGGATTTTGGGAAGTGACATCGTGGCGCGGCTGCGCGTCTGGTCCGATTGGCTGAACGAGCGTTGCCCGGATACCGAGGTTCGAAATGACCTCCGAGCAGCCGCCGACGAGATCGAACGGCTGCGGAAGGAGCGAGATGATGCGGAACCGTTGTTGAACGAGTTGTGGGAGCGGCGAACGCAATCGACGGAGATGCGCGCAGAGATCGAACGGCTGCGCCGTGACTACTCATGCATTTGCAATGAGATGCGCCGCATGACGGAGGAGCGCGACGAGGCGAAGGCCGAGGCGATCCGCAGCGATCTCCGCATGGCCGATGCCGAGTTTGAACGCGACGAGGCGCGGCGGCTGTACTGTGAATCGCTGTCGACCTCCCGTCATGGACGGAAGCAGGTCGCGGCAAGCCGAAATTGGGACTGCTACGAGGAAAACCCCAGAGGAGAGAACGATGAAGACGATGCGAACGGCTGAGGATTGGAAGGGCGCGATCCGCGAGGCGCTCGACCGCAGGGGAACCTCGCGGTATGCGTTCATCCGCGAATGCGTTCGGAAGGAAATCTGCTCCATCCACACGGGCGAATGCCTGCTCGCGGACCCCGGGTCGGTTTCCTCCGACCGGGTTCCCGGGCTTCTCGTCGCCATCGCGATGGCCGAGGAAGCGGGCCTTGAACTCCGGCTCGTCAGGAAGGGGAAGCGCCGTGGCTGACATCGGATACCCCACCGAGATGCTCGCCACCCGGCGGGCGACGAGCGACGAGGCGTACGCGAGCGCGGAACTAGCCCCGTCGCGAGCGACCGTCCTGCGGCTCCTTCGGGAGCGCCCGCAGACCTGCGACGAACTCATGCAGGCGCACGACCTTCAGCACCAGAGCGCGAGCGCGGCGGTGAACTGGCTGATGCGGAACGGCTTCGTGATCGACTCGGGCGAGCGGAGGAACACCCGCACGGGTCGGAGTGCAATCGTCTGGCGGGCCGTGTCGCATCCGGTCCCGATCAAGGACGAGCGCCCGACCCGGCGGGAACTTGAGCGCCGGATCGAAGATGCGGTCGCCCTCGCGCATCTCGGCGCACCGATTTGGGAAATCCTCAAGGTTCTGGAACCGGACAGCCGATGAATCCCGCACAGGAGACAAACCCCATGAACGACCGACCCGACCGCCCCGAAGACAACGACATCCCGCCCTTCATGCACGGGATGCCAATCGAACTGGATTGAAAGCGGCGAGGGGGTCGCTATGATGCACCCCAACCCCCTACCGCGATCTTTTCCCCTGTGCGAACCCCCGGCGACGATTCGTCGGGGGTTCGTTATTTGGACTCCGAGTACGGGACGAGACGGTTCAGCGCCTCTTGTCGCTTCTTGCACCCGCAGTTCTCTCCGGCAACTGCCTTGACAACCCGGGCGACCCCGGTCGCCTCAAGCACCTTCGCCACCGTGTCGCCTAGACCCCGGCTAGGAGCGCCCGTGGCGGCTTCCGGCGCTTGGGGCGGCGGCGGGCCGGGTTCGGCCTGCGGAGGCTCTGGCGGGGCTTGGCGGGCCTTAGGAACGAACGCCGGGTTCAGGTGATGGACCTGTCCGACCCTTAGATATCTCATGGCGGCGGCGGCTCCGTGCAGTCGATTGGATGTCCGATGCACGCGACCTGCGCGGGGGTGTCGTGCGGAGGACAATCATCGGCGGCAGGGCAGTCCTTCTTGGGACCGATGATCGGACAGGGAAAGCCCGCCGGGTTCGCGTAGTTGTAATCCACGCAGTAGTTGCCGCAGCACAGGTCGTTGACCGTGTACCCGAGCGGGTGCGCGGGGTCAATCAGGTCGCCGCAGATCGCATCCTGTCCGGTCGCGCAGGCGACCACGGCGGGCCAGTTGTTGAACGCCGGGAGCGGGGGGTTCTCCGTCCTGCATCGGTACGGGCAGGCCGCATCCCATGAATTCCGGCTGCGCTGCGCCGTGGTCAGGAAGGATTCGACCGTCCACAGGCATCGGTACTCGCCCGTGTTGACGCAGAGGATCGGATCGACATCGTTGGAGAAGTAATACTGCGAGGCGATGAACCGGACCCCCTCGCAGGTCGGGATCACGCAGAATCGACGGCACGCGCTCGGAGGATCGCAGCCCTGAAGAGGGGCGGGACCGCAGACCGTCGCGCAATCCTGCACGCAGTCGTTGCAGCACACATCCCCGGCCTCCGGGTCCGTCCTGCACACGCACGCGCAGGGGACGCAGATCGACGGGGGTCGAGGCTCCCCGGCGAACGCGAGCATCGGACTCCCGATCAGGGTCGGTCCTCCGATCCCCTCTCCCCGGCTGCACCCCTCAAGGATGTTCTCGACCTCGCTCTTCGTCGGGTCGCAGTTGGCGTTCCACCCGGCCCATGTCCACCCGCCGGGAACCGCGCTGAAGTACACCCATTGCCGCTCGCGCCAGAACTGGTAGTCCGACTCGTTCCCCGGCTTGCCGTCGTAGTCGAGGAAGCACGCGGCCTGCTTCGGAAGCAGTTCGGGGATCACATCCGACTTCCGCAGAAGAGGCGTGAACACACCGTCCGTCACCGATGGAGCGGTGAGCCGCTTCCGAACGGGTCCGAGCATCGGCATCGTCGCGCAATCCTCAATGCAAGCGTCGTACCCGGCGTTCGGGAACTTGGCGTGCAAGTCGATGTACGCCTGCCTCTGATCCGCCCTCCAATCGCGGGTCTGACCATAGACCGCAGCGAACTTTTTGATGACGGCCTGCGGAGGCTGTTGGTTCAGCGCGATGGCGTTCATCAACTGCGTGTAGTCGCCCGACGAGATCACGCCGAGCGCGAGCGCCTCGTCAATCTCCCATTGGTAGATCGGAACTCCGCTGCACGCGAAAATCCACCACTTGGGAACCAGATCGTCCTCTTGGAACGGTATGCCGCCGCAGTCGCTCGACGGAGGCTCCCCCGCGCCCTGCACGCATCCCGGAACCCTGATCCGAACGGACGGAGCGCAGTCCTCCGCGATCCTCCACCATCGTTCGTGATGCAGGAGGAACACGAATGTGTCGTACATCGAACCAACCGACTGCGGACCCCCGAGCGGCGCATTGACATCCCCCTTATGCCCGACCATCTCCACGAACCATCGTGTCGCGCACTCGGAGTGAAGTTTGTCGCGCCTCCAGTTGCTCAGGCCACCGATGCCGGGGCCGAACCAAGTGTCGTAGAGACAGTCGTTCGGGAACGACGGAAGCGTGGTCGAGCAGCAGACATCGCTCGCGTACGCAGGCTCGCAGTTGGGGTTCGCGCAGCCCTCTCCCGCGAAGTAGCCGTCCCCGTACGGCATATCAATCAGGTTGATCGCGCCGCCGACCCCGGGATAGACGCACCGATAGAAGCAGTCGTAGAAGTGGTAGATCGACTGCACCGGGTCCATCTCTGGCTGAGATCGCGTGTAGCAAACCTCGCAGTTCCCGTCGAGGTAGTGCTGCTCGACCGTGTACGCGGGACGCTTGTTCCACAGGACAAGCGTGTCCGCGCAGGTGCAGCATCCGTCCGTCGCATCGCAGCCGTCGAGACAGTCGCCGCAGCATTGGCCGGGTCCGCAGCAGCAGGCGGCAGTCGTTTCTCCGCTCATTCTCCTCCGACCTCCACGAACGACGGCGGCACGCAGTACCAACCCTCCGGCAGCGTCACAAGGTGCGGCGACATCCGCCACTCTCCGTCAACGAGCGTGTACACCTTGCCACGCGTCTCAGGTCCGATCCGAACCGGACTCGCCTCGCTCACCAGAACGGTTCTGGCGCAGCCACTCCCGAATCCGAGCGCCACCCAGAGAAAGACGGTCACGCTGTACCTGAGCATCTTCGGCAACCTTCCCGCGCTCCATGCGCCGGGTGAGATGTTCGATGAGAGCGAGCGCGATGGCGGCGAGCGCCCGGTCAAGCACCCGCGCCCGCCTGCTCGCTCGTCACCTTGTTGTCACGGGCGGCGAGGAGGCCGATTCCCGCAAGCACGGCGGCGACCGTCGATCCCCAATCCGGGTTGGTGGCGGCATCGGTGTCGAACATCGCTCCGGCGGCGGTCGCGACGGCGACGATGATCGCGCAGATTCCGGCGGCGGTGGTTCTCCAAGAGGCGTTCTTCATCGGTGGATGTCCTTGTGCTGATCCCGGAGGCGGTTCACCTCCGAGTTGAGGTGTTCGATGTCGCGGCGCATTCCGGCGATCTGCTCGCGTAGTCCAGAGAGGCTTGCGTGCAGCCACGCGGTCGCGCCGACGATGGCGGCGATTGGTGCGAGGATCGTTCCGAAATTCTCAATGTTCATGTCGCGGCCCTTGGGGTCAGCGGGAAGTTGCCCCAAGTTTAGAGGAGAAGAAGTCGATTGAACAGGACCGGGCCGAGGCGGTTGTCGGAATGATCTGTAGGAACCATTGCAGGCCGTCCGTGTCAAGGATGCCGCCGCCGACAGGGATGCTCTCCGTGTACTGCGTGCCTCCATCGACTTGGAACTTGACAGAGTTCCTCGACAGCCTGTGGATGTGGAAGGTGTGCCAGTTCGTGTCAAGGGGCCATTGAACCGCTGTAGAGTTTAGATTCGCGCCCTGCTTCAGAACGGGCGTGAAGTAGGCGTTCGTGGCAAGTCGCTCAAACCAAGCGCCGCTTCCGGGGCTGTTTCCATCAGCCGAGGTTCCGACACCGAATCGAAGCGTGAAGTCCGCTCCCGCCGTGTCGGCTTTCAAGTGGAATGTCATCTGCTCAAAGTTTTCCCACACGAACAATGTGCCTGTCGTGGTGGCGTTGAGGTAGAAGGAAGACACCTGATTCGTGGTGGCGCTTGAAGTGCGCTGAATCACACCGGGGTGTCCCGTGACGGCGTTCGGTGCGCTCACCGAGCCGTTCGTAAAGCGCCACCCAAGTTCCCCGATCAGTCCTGTGGTCAGCGTCAGGCTACAGAACTCGTCCCGGAACAGGCTCGGATTGTTCGGTCGCAGGAAGTCGTTCTCGACCTCTTCCTGAATGAATGCCGGACTGACCGAAAGGTCTGCGCCCGCCGTCATCGTCAGCCCGGTTCCGACCGTGACTGCCTCCGCAGCCCCGGACGAGCCGGAACGGCGACCGAGCAGCGTCGAGGCGTTCAGGTTCGTGGCGACGAGTTTGCCCGTTCCATCGGTCGAGACGAGCGACGAGACGAGCGATGACAGCGTGAAGTCGTTCGTGAAGGTCGTTGGAACCTGATTCGTGAATACACCACCGACCTCGCGCTTCAGGAGCAGTTCGGCGGGAGCGGTCCCGCCCTGATCGAAAAAAACGCGCTCGCGAACCCCGGGGTTGGTTTCTCCGACCGCAATCGGAGCGACCGGGAACGGAACCCAAGGAGTCGCGTTGTTAGGCGATCCGACCGACCACACGCGCCCTGTCGCCGTGCAAAGGACGAGTTCCCCGATGACCGCTCCCGATGCACCCTGCGTTGGAATCGGAGAGGTTGCGAACGGGAGCAGATATCGCTTGTGCTTGATGAACGGCATGGGTCAGTTCCGTAGTTCCATGATCGCGAGCAACGCCTGCACATCGGCAAGGATCGCCTGTGCTTCGCTCTCGGTCGCGAGCGCCTGATTCGTGCGAGGCGCGAGGTTGAAGAACGGGTAGTCGGGATACCCACGGGAGGTCCAGTACGCCGTGACGAGCGCGGAAGCGGGATCGCCGTCCACCAGTATGCAACTTGGGATCGGATCGTTGCTTGGGCCTATAGGATTGAGGTTGCCTATATAGATCACGGTTCCCGGAAGGAATCCCAACACTCCATCGCCTGCTGCCGCGCTCGTCGGCGGCTTCAGTTCGATGAAGAATGTCGAACCGCTGTCGTGTAGGTACAAACTGAATCCCGGCGCGGATGTCTGCTCGGTAAGCCGCATGAAGGAACGGACCTGTCCGACCTGCTGACCCGGATCGTAGTTGTAGCCGCTTCTCTTGTATGCGATTGGGCCACATATCTTCTGCGAACCGTCGATGCACCAGACATTCGTATCGTAGTAGATGCTCTGAGCGTTCACGACGCGGAGCGGAGTTCCGGGAAACGGAGTGGGGAGTTCAAACACTCCATGATCGCCCCCGCGTGGAGAGACGATGTACGCACCATCGGTCGGGTCGTAGGAGATGTCGCGCTGATAAGGGAACCCAAGCGTCGTTCCGCTCAGTTGCACGATTGTGTTGTCGCCCTTGATGTATCGGTGCGAGAACCCGGCCATCTGCTGCGATCCGATTCCGCCGATGCTGTCGAACACCTTGGTGAGATCGCGGTAGTTGTAGATCGCGCTGCCGTTGACGGCGTGCCAACAAACCCAACCGAAGTTCGGATGGATGATGCAGTTCGCGGGCGGATACGAATTCCTCCACGCGGGCGCGTTGAAGAAATCAAACACGCTGTTGATTGCGTTGTACTGCGGATAGATAGCCGACAGAACCGCCGGGTCGCAGGTCGATCCATACGGCGGGCAGGAGGACATCCACCTGTAGCACGCCATCAGCCCCTCAAGGCTGTAGCGGTAGCCGTAGAGCGGCGAACTTGGATTCCATGCGTACGGAGCGGCAACTACGGCGCTTCCGCCGCCGTTCAGCGTCCATGTGACCGTTTCCGGCTGATACAGGAACAGGTCGTGCAGCGCAGGGTTGTACACATACGGAATCAGCACGGATCAAATCCATTGTCCCGCGTCGATGGAGCCGTCGCCGTATGCGACGATGAGCGCGTCGAGAGCGAACTGAATCTGCGCGACCGTGGTCTGAGACGCTAGGTTCGGCGTGTTGCTCGCAGCCGTCGTGCGACCGTACTGGTCGATGGTCACGGTCGCCGCCGTGAAGGTTCCGGCGGGATTCGGAGACAGAGGAACCAGACCGCCCGGAGGACCGGGCTGTCCCTGCTCTACGGTGAGGTTCACGCCCGTGTCGGATACCGTGACCGTCACCTCCGTGTTCGCGACATTGATGACGCTCACGGCGACACCTCGCCCGCATAGGGAAGCACCTGCACATTGCCGCCGATGTAGTACGGGCGCTTCACGCCGCCCGCCCATTCGATGTAGAAGTCGAACCGCCCGTTCCCCGTGTCGAACAGGGCCGTGGTCGCGGCGGGAATCACCATGATCTTCTGGTTGTTGGTCAACCCCGCCTGTAGCAGACCGTTCGCGGTCGATGCCTGCAGGAACGGCGCTTCGTTCGGGAAGGCGCAGTCGATCTGCCAGTTCGTCGCGGAGGCGATGTCGGCCACGCCGTCGAGCGTGATCGTCTGCTGATAGGTCTTGCCCTTAGCGAAGATGATGTTCCATCGGGCCATGATTTACTCGCAAGTGACCTTGACTGCGTTCGGAACCGAGAACCAATACATCTTCGACCTTGCGGATGCGTTCTGCGGAGTCGAGAGGTAGGCGGCACCATCGTACGCCATGTTCGCCGGGAACTGCTCCACCATCATCACGATGGTGCCATTCGACACCGGGACGGGTTCCACGGTCGCCGCCGCGTAGTCGGCTTGGGAGACACCCGGCGCGATGAGGTTCCCCGCCGCGCCTGCGGCGATGTACACATTCCCGCTCTCCACGGTGTTCAACGCGATGAAAGCGTCGGCCTCGCGTGCGAAATCCCCGATCTGCGTCCAAACGCCCCCGGTCGCGACGGGTTCAAGTTCCCTGAACTTGTATCGCCAGTTCCACGCCTTGGTCGGATGCGCCTCGCTCGCGAGGATTTCCGCAGCGAAGACGCGCGTGTTGGGCGCGGCCACATCGACAATGAGTGCGCCGCTTGACAGCCTGCGGGCATGGGCGATCCCCTTGCTGAAGATCATCTGGCGCGGGTCGGGATCGTCAAGCCCGCTAGGGCCGAACACCCAATCCTGATCGTCGCACACAGTCACCGTCAGAGGAACCAGAACGCGCTTTTCATCCTCATCTGGATTCACCGGGCGCTCATCAACGAACTTCCGGCTTCTGTATGCAAGCCCGTACCGGAGCATCGTGGACCGATATGCGCCGCCGTCCAGTTCAGGCCATCCCATCCACGCAATGGACCCGATGGACATCTGGAGCCGATTGACATAGTTGTCTCGGATCGCGTTCTCAAGATTCGCAGGGTTCCACGACGGAGGAGACGGATAGGTCGGGGTCAGGATGATGTCGCCATCGGGATTGATGGATGGCACCGTCGTATCCGGCAGCGATAGCCAAGGGCGCGTCTCGCGCATCAACGGCAGGGGGAGCGAACCCGCTGCGGTCCCTAGATCGTCAGCGCGGGCGCGGGCGGTGTTCACCGTCATCTCTGCGTTCAACGCGACCTTCGATGCCGGGAAGTCGAGAGGCTCAAACAGGAGCGGATTGGACGCACCGTGATAGTCCGTGGCCGACTCCGTCGAACGGAACGGAATCTCCATCGCCATCTTGGAGGCCGAGCGGTTGATCTGCGCCCGGATCGTGGATTTCCAGATGGATAGGAGTTCGTCAGTAGTCGATGCGTTCGCGCTCGACGGCTCAAGACCTCCGCAGTACGCACGCTTGCCGACCTTAGCGGAACCCGCGCCGGACATCATCGCATCCAGTTTCGCGGAATCGTCTTCGATCTTGAATACCTTGTAACTGTATCCCGTCACAGGAGTGGGGACGGGAATCCAGTTCAGCACATACCCCGTGAGGGAAAGCAGGAGGTCGATGCGCGAGGCCGTGGACATCGTCGGCCAGAGTTCGTAGTCCGCGAGCCTGTCGATCAGGGCCGCGTTCGGAAGATACGAATCGAAGTCGAACAGGAACTTGGACGCTGTGAATGTCGCCCCGCGCAGATCGTCCAGTTCCTCCCACATCCATTGAAGCAGTTCAGGAAGCGTCTTCGCGCTGCTCCATGAGAGGAAACGACCATCCCCGGTGTAGATGTCGTTCTCCGGCGCGTTGAACGCGCCGCGATTCCTAGTCTGCTTCCACCAGTACCGGATATCCACCGCCTCGACCATCATCACGCCTGCCGCATCGGAACGACCGAAGATCGGTCGAGGCGGCAGCAGAATCACATCCATGCTTACCTTGGAGGCCGTGTAGACGGTCGCGCTGTTCCGCTCCCGCCAATGGAATGTCGCGCTCGCCTTTCCGTATGGGCCGTTTGAGAGATAGAGCGACGCTATCTGATCGCGAGGAACAAGGCATCGGATTCGGCTGTGACGGCTTGCGCCGCCCGGGATATGGATGCTGAACAGATCGTCCATCGAAAGGCCCGCGAGTTCCGCCAGTTCCAAGATTTCCTCGGAGGGGAAAAACGCAGGAATGTTCCCCGCACCCGGGGTCGTATGGTTCGTCCATCGCTCAAACCACGCTTCGATCATGGGACGAAAGTCTCCGCAGGAACCGTGTACCGTTCGGTCGCCCCCACCGACGCGGTGAATACCGATGTGGTGTGAGCCTGCGAGGTCAGGGTCGCGATGGGTGCCAAAGTCGGGACGATTGTCCCGTTCGGTGCCGACCAAGTCTTGATCTCGCCCGCGTAGGCGCTCGACTCGGTTCCGAATCCTCCTCCAGCCGCGCCGTGGTCGTACATCGCGAACTTTCGCTCGTACACGCCGACGAAGAGCCTGTTTCCCTGCGGGTCGAACTTCCCGAACGCAACATCCCAAGTCTCACCGATAAGGTAGGCGTAGGACGGAAGCGGCCTTACTCGCTTCTGAGGAGCGGTGTTCGCGCGGCTGACCTCAATGCGCTCGCGCACGATGACCGTGGGCCGTCTCGTCTGCACAATCAGATCGGCCCCGGTCAAGTACATCGGAGACATCCGAATGATGCCGGAGTCGTAGTTCACCGACGAGGTCGATACGCTGTGGGCGACGATCTGAGTTCCGTTTGCGGTGTTCTCCGGCTGCTCCATGCTTGCGGAATACTGTCCACCCGAAAGTTCCGTGTTGCTCGTCACAATCCCATCGTCTGTAGGACACACATAGATCGTGATCGGGCTGTCGGTGTATTCGCCCGCCGTGATCTGCGTGAGCGCGGCGTACTTGATCGGCCCCGCCGTCTCGCTAGAGCAATCCATGCCGGAAATGAGGTTGTCGATGTAGTGCGGCACCATCCGATAGGACGAGCGCGTTGCGGGGGGAGTCGGGCAACCTGTCGGGGAAGCCTCAAGGGCGGTGAATGCCCCGTAGGGGTCCATCGTCCGCGATTCAACCCGCTTGATCTTGAACTTCTGGCCGACCATGAACGCGATTGGAGCGAGGACCGATGTCGCCGTGCTGCTCGTCGGGAACACCTGCGCGTCGAGTTCAAACCGGATGCTGTACGCGGTGAGCAGGTTTCTCTCGGTGATCTGCATTCGCGTGATGATGCAGTTATTGAACTGCGCGTTGATACGCGCCTTGCTCAACTTTACCGCCGCCTCAACGAGTTTCCGATTCGGAGAACCCGTCGTGAGGTTCATCAGGTTGAAGTCGCCCTCCAGATCGACGGAGAACCGACACACGCCGATGCCCGCGTCCTGCGCGGTTCGCTCGTAGGAGAACTCCATGTCCCCGACGCGGACCCCATCGGGGAGATCATGCGCGTACTGCTTGTCCACGATGCTGTATACGAGCGCCGTGCTGTACTGGTCGTACGCGAACTCCTGAGTCTCTCGCCGCCATCCCGGCCCCGGCACCTCCGGCAGAATCGCACGGCGGAATAGATCGGCAATCGGCGCGTAGGTGTACCACGACGCGGAATCCCTAGCCGGAATCTGAGTGTCGGATGCCGTCGCGTTACGAACCGCCCGAACCGTACCGTTCACGGATCGGGTCATGCGCCCCGTGGGGTCAATGCTCATCCGCTGCGTCCAGACATGAGAAACGATAGGCATATCGCACTTTGTCGTTGTCTCGGTGAGTTCAAAGTGCAGGAGAGCGACACCCGCGCCGATCACCTGATTTGCGGTGATCTTGAGCCACGGACCTCCGATTGAAGAGGTCGCGTTGTCCATGTCCACAAGAAGGTTCCCGTTTCCATCGTCAATCTTCGCGAAGTCCAGACGGGACGCATTGTCAAGAATGCTCGACCGGATCGCATCCCAATCCGCCTCCGAAATCATCGCGGTGCCTGAAACCGCATATCGAACGCCGTTCGGAGTCGCCTGATCGTCAGCAAGCCACGGCTCGGAGGTGAAGGATTCGATGTTGATGTGCTGAAACACCACATCCGACACAGCACCAACCGGACGGAATGTGAGAGAGCAGACGGGAGCGGGCATCGTTACCTCACATCGCGGCGTAGTTCCGCCGCGTGATTGCCTGAATATCGCCCATGAACCAGTTGTTCACGCTCCCGGCACCCTTCGGTGTCGTGTTCTGCGCCGTCGTTTTCGTGGCGATCAGAATTCCGTTGAGGATCACCGATAGCGTCGGGAAAGTCGCGCTCAACATCGTGGTGAACGCGCTGAGAAGCACCGTTCCCCAATCCGTCGCCTTCGTGAGCCATGCCGCGAACTGAGCCAACGGAGTGAGCGTCCTGTAGACCGCAGTCCAGAGTTGACTGAACACGACGCTGAGTTCCGCCGCTGCGGCGTTCACATGGATCATCATCGCGGCCTGCGCGTCGGATGCCTGCGTGGCGTAGAACTGCGCTCGGGCGTAAGCCGTGCCATTGACCGACGCATCGGTCAACTGTCGGCGGAACTGCGACAGTCGTTCGTTCGCCTGCGCGAACATCATGGCCCCGCTGAACCGCGTGATCTCATCGAACCGCCGCCTGACCAGATCGGCGGAAGCCGAGAGCAGGTTGTACGCCGCAATCGTCCCCGCGACCCCTACAAGAGCGGCACCGACCACCACGGCGACGGGCGCAGCCGCCGCGCCGAGAGCGGCAATGGCCTTCCCCGTCGATGCGCTCGTACTGAACAGCGATGCCATCCCGCCAATGGAGGGCGACCGCACGAACGACAGCATCTCGCCCTTGATGAGCGACCCTTCCTCGACCTGCCCAAGCCGACCAAGCACCCGTTCCCACATGGTCTTCGGTGGCGCGGTCGGTTCCGGCAGCGGGGGAGGCATCGGAACAGGCATCGACGGACGCACGGGGACGATGCGAGGAACGACGGGTCCGGGACCACCACCCGGACCACCGCCGCCACCGAACCGACCCGCCGATCCCATGTCCTTGATGTTGATGTTGATCGTTCCGAGGTCTTCCATCAGAACTTCACCGTCCATTCCATTTCATAGCCGAAGTCCCAAGAATCCTTCAGGGTCAGCCATCCGTCCAGTTCGGGAACGGCCTGTACGGTCCCCCCGTTCCTGAAGACAAGCGAGATGACCATCCCGGGATAGGTACGCTGCACCAGATACTCGCGCAGCGTGTCAACGAACTGCTGAATGCCCTGCTGACCCGCGATCCGTTCGGTTCCGCGCTGCATGGGGTCGAGGAACCCGCGCCACCAGACCGTGAGTTCAATCGTGGTTCGGATCAGGCCGACACCGCTGTTCGGATGCACGGCGGTATCCGGGCCGGGAACGATCTGGATCGCGTACTGGCCGACCACCTCGTCAATCGGAGCCTCGACCACATACACGGCATCACCCAAGCCCTGTTGGGACATCCATGCCGCAAGATCGTCGCGCATCGCGTACAGGATTTCCGAAACGCTAGCCATTCGCCCCCCTGTTCATGCGTGCCTGTATCTCGACCCGCTGCGCGAGAGCGTCGTTCCCGCTCGACTGATAGATGCAGGCTGCGAGCATCTTGGAATCCCCAAGCGCGACTGCAATCGCCCGCGCCATGACGAGCGCCTCCGAAGCCTCCACGGCGGGAATGTTTGCATGAAGGCCCATAGCGGTGTCGGGGTCGAATTCCTGCGGCAACCGCCCGTAGACGGAAAGGAACCTTGCGGTTGCCCTTAGCCTTTTCCCGCTGCATCCATCCGCATGGTCATGCGATGCCATGCCGCGATCAGCCATGCGTCCATCGCGCCCATTGCGACCTCTGGCGTGCGCGATGCCTTCCGAATCGCGTCGATCACGACCTGCGGCGACGGTTCCGCGCCGGGGACGGCGGTCGCCTGAATGGTGGCGACAACCTCCATGTACTGCACGATCAGTTTGCCGTTCGGCAGCGAGACGGCGAACAGCATCGGGTCGTTTTCGTCGTTGAGGTCGATCATGTTCAGGAATCCACTAGCGTGTACAGGATGTTGCTGCCGTTCGGAATGGCGCTGAACGCAAGCGTCAGGACACGCTCGCGATTTCCCCATTGCGAGTCGCCGTATCCATCCGGCTGAAGATAGCAGCGGGTGAACTCAAACGCCTGCCCGGTCGCGATGGATTCGATCCGAACGCCGAATGTCTTCACGCCCGCAACCATCGTTGTTCCGACCGCCGCCGAGTTGTATGTGCCGCGCTGCTTCGCGAGGAGGCCCGACAGAACCGCACTATCCCACTTGACGAGGGCGACGGAGATGCGGGCGCTCGTTCCGGTCAGAACAAGTTCGACCGGGACCGCGCCGCCGATTACCGTCTTCACCTCATGGTGATTGTCGGTGAACTGCACAGCCGGAAGGTTGTCGTTGTCGCTGTATCCGAGCGTCACGAACGATCCGGCGGTGTTTACGGAGATTTCAGTAGGACCGGGGATGAACAGATTGGTCGGCATAATCAGCCTTTCAGGAGCGAACGAAGTCCGAGATAGATTGAGGTTCCGAGCGTCCGCAGGTCATCCCGCGTCGGCATGATAAACGGGCGCGACGGAACAGTCACGCCCCGGCGAATCTTGCGCGTTCCGGTGACGATGTAATCGCGACCACGGACCAGACCCTCCAGTTCCGGGTTATTTCCCGTTCCGTGCTGTCGCTTCCCCTTCTTGGTGAGCGGGATGAAGTTTCGCCCACGGGTCTTGAATCCACGGTCGTGGTACGCGCCGTATCGAAGCCCGCGCATCGCGATCTTGATCGTGTTGCCTTCGGCGCTCCCTAGCGCGGACAGGCTGCGCTGCAACTTTCCGGTATCGCGGAGAGGCTGACCGCCGAACCTGTAGTTCACAGTCTCCACCCGGTAGAAGGTCCGCTTCACGGGCTTGCCGTTCACCATGACGGTGCGCCGCCGCTTGAAGAGCGCAACCGCACCCTTGGGAACCCTGCTCATCCATGAGCGACCGACCACACGCTTGATCGGGGCGTGCTTGACGGTCTTGCCGCCCTTTGATCGCCCTTCGTTCTCATCAATGTGGTCCTTCATCCACGCGGACGCAACGACGGCGATGCCCTGCGTGACTCGGGGGTTACGCAGGGCTTCACGGACCTTCTTGCGCCATTCTTCGCTCATGGATAGGTCGTGGCCCTTCGTGCCGGGAAGAACGCCGAGTTCGCGGCGCTGTTGTACCACGCGAGATTCGATGGGCTGACCGCAGCGACGAGCGGAAGTCCCGCCTGCACATTCTGTTCGACCGTGCCGAACAACATCTTGCCGTCGCGCAGTCCCTCAAGGTACGAATACGCCTGCTTGATCCGCTGCTCAATCGCAGGGCTGATCTTCGCGCCGCGCCTCTGGAACAGGAACTCGGTCGCGAGATCGACCACAATCGCGATGACGAGCGGGTCTTTAGCCGCGACGAGCGCCGCGAGTTCCGTGTCGTTGTAGATGTCTCCCACCCGGCAGTAGGCCCGCAGGGTGGCCGTCCCGCGCTCCAACGCCGCGTCCGTAGCCGAGTTCGGCCCGGGCATCGGAACTCCCGCATCGCCGCACAACTGCGCGATGATGTTCGCGTCGAGAGCGTGTTCCAGATCGGCGTAGGTCGCGTATGCAGCCATGTCATGCTCCTAAAAACAGCCGCAGGGACGGGGCGAACCCCGCCCCTGCGGGCTGCATGGAGGGGAGAAGATCACGATGCGTTGATGACATCGCCAATCGCGAAGCCACCCACGGGGGCGACGAGCGCGGCGGCGCTGTTGTCGATCACGCGGCCCTCAAGGCGACGGTTGCGCGGATCGCTGAACTGCTCGACGGTCATGTCCTCGTACGCGAAAATCTGGAGGGTCGAGAACGAGGTGCTGCCCTCGACACCGACCAGACCGCCGGGACGCGACACGAAGTACGCGCCGTTGCCGAGGACATACGACGAGGTGAGGGAGGCAGCGCCCTTCTTGCTCGTCACCTTCACCGAGTCATCGACCACGACATCGCCAAGTCCGAACAGGGTCGGCGGGATGCCCCACCGCGAGAAGGTGTCCGAACCCTGAAGGAACGACAGCGCCGCGCCGTAGTTCTTCACATACGCCTTGACCTCCGGCGACTGAGAAACGGTCTGAGCGACGGTCGGGCTGATGACCATGATGAGTTGATTCGGGCTGACCGCGCCGCCGCTCGACAGCGAGACGAGCCGCATGACGGTCTGAATCGACTTCTGGATGTAGCCGTTCGCCTCGGTGCTGCCATCCCACTTCGACCCCGCGCCGACCGACAGGGGGGACGAGTTGCAGAAGGCCGCGTAGTTGTTGCCCCAGTTGCCCGAGGTGGAAAGGACGGTCGCCGCCTGCATCGTGCGGCGGGTCATCGCCAACTGCGCCTTGCTGCGGGCGTGCTGCGCGACCACATCCCACGCCGCCTGCGCGGTCGTTTCCTGCGGGATGTAGAACGGGAACGCGAACCGCTGCGTGCTGTACTGGATGAAGTCGAACGAGTTCTGCTTGCCCGTGGGCGCGTCGTTGCCGAGCGGCCACACGAACTCCTTCTCGTCGGTGACGCGGACATTGTCCGAGACATCCTGACGGAGATAGTAGCCCGTCATCTTGGTGACGGGGACCAACTGCGCGTAGCGGGACAGCGCGAACGAGTTGACGCTGCGCGTGAACTCGACCTGAAGCGCCCCGGTCGCGAGATCGTTCGTGGAGGGGATGAAGGTCGAAAGACCACCACCCGCGACGGTAAATGCCATGTGATTGCTCTCTTTCTAGTCGGAGTCAGGGGTTGGATCAGGAGAAGACGGGGCCGCGATAGCCGAAGCGGAACGCACGGATGATTTCTCCGCTCGCTCCACCCTCAAGCGCGATGTACGAGGAAACCGCAGCCGCGCCTCCCGCAGCGACGGCCTTTCCGTTCGCATCCGATTCAAGGAACGCGCCCGCAGTCACATTGCCACCGCATTCGATCTGTACGGTGTTCGTCGGCTGAAGGCTGATCTGCTGACCGCTGACCGCGTGGAAGGTTCCGTCGAACTTGTTCACGGAGCCGTCCGTCACGCCGATTGCGTAGTCGCCTTCCGCAGCGGCCTGAGCGCCCTGAAAGGCACCGCTGATCTTCACGAAGCGGAACGGGGAGATGTCGCCGGAAGCGACGAGGTTGGGGATGAATCCGAAGTCTGCCATGTTGGGTTCCTTGTGCTTACCGCTTCACGCGGGCGTTGACTGCCTTCACGAACTCCTCCGGCTTGCCCGCGAACTCGCGGACAAGGTCGGAGATGTTTCGGGTATCCGAATCGGAGTGACGGAGAGTGGCGCGGCCCATGTCGATGCGGACTCCGGTCGAGTCACGCGAGAACAGGTCGCGCCAAGTGTCGATGAGCGAGGCCGGGTCGCGGCTCGCGGCGAGTTCCGCGATCAACTGCGGGCGGCGCTCGGACGGAATCCGGTAGCCGTCCTGCTCCATCGCGTCGAGTTCGCGGGAGAACTTCTCCTGCGCGAGTTCGCTGCGAATCTCGCGGAGTTCGCGGGCCATGCGGGCGTTCTCGCGACGGAGCGCGAAGACATCGGCGCGGCCCGGACGCGAAGCCGGGAACATCTCGGCCTCCTCGTCCTCCTCTTCCTCCTCTTCCTCATCGCCGTGCGAGTCGATGTCGATGTGGATGCCGTCGCCGTCGCCCTCCTCCTCAGCGAACTGCTGAGTGAGCATATCGTCGGCCTCCATCTCCTCCTTCTCGCCCTCGCGCTCGGCGTTCTCCATCGGCTCGTCCGACTCCTCGTCGTATCCGAACCGCTTCTTGAACTCGTCCTGAAGAGCCTCCATCGAAGCCTTCATCGCAGCGAGTTCGCCGCGAATGTCATCGTCTGCCATGTTGCGATCCTTCGTTCCGGGGATGAAAGTGGAAAGCCCGCCACCGACCGTCCCCATGTCGAAGCGGAGTGAGCGAGCAAAGGTCACGCGGTCGCCAGACCGCACGAAATGCGTGTCCGGCAGCGGCCTTCGCGGAGTCTCGCGACCAAGCAGCGCGACCTCCGACAGATGGTTCTGCTCTTGCCAGATTTCCGCGCTTCGACGCGGGAACGCATTGGTCGCGAGCAACTTGTCGAACACGCCGCGCTCGACCTCGCAGTCGCCCACGATGTATCCAACGCCGCCACGCTCCTCGTAGCGAATCTTGGTGAAGCGCCCGACGCTCGACTTCGGTTCCTTGCCGTCGCGTTCGTGCATCACGACGAGCCGTGGATACGATCCGCGATCCATGTACTGCGCCGTCGATGCGACGATGTCGCGCACGCGGTCGTTGTCGAACTTCTTCAGTTCGTCATCGTGGTCGCCGTCGATCCCACGGTCATAAGCGCAGAAGACCTCAAGATCGTGGATCACGACCTTGTCGCCCATGTCAGAGATTCGATGCGATGGCTGCGTCATCGTGTGTCACCAGAATACTAGCCGGAAATGAAGCCGGGATCGGGAATAAGACCCTTGTCAATAAGCGCCTGACGGTTGCCGTTCGCGCGTCGGATCGCCTCCATGTCCGGCACGCCGTCCTCGTCGCACAGACCCTCCGCGAGCGCCTTCGCAATCGGGATCGGAGTCCAAGAGCATCGGCAGTTGAACCCGAGCGGAGTGGGGATGCCCATGCCGTCGATCTGATCCGTCGTGGCAATGTAGCCGTCGAGCGCACGATGCGATTCCCGGGTCCGGGTGTCCTTGGTCGCCCGGAACCGCATCAGCGGAGCGAACTTCCGAACCACCGGATCGCGGCAGATGTCAAGTTGACCCTGCGTCTGAGCGCGGTTGATGTTCGTTCGGTAGATCGTCTCAAGGCGAGCCGCCGTCAGGTCGGTCCCCGTCTCAAGCACCGTCTGCTCGACAAAGTCCCCGACCCCGAGGTCGATCAGCGTCTTGCCTGCCACGCTCTTCGTGACCTCTCCCCGAATCGCCTTGGCGAGCAGGTCGCGGGTTCCCTCGACCTGTTCCTGTGTCATCCCGGTGGCGAAGAACGACCCCTGCACCGCCGCCTGCACGGCGGGAGTCCTGCGGACCTTGACCGCCTCCGGCAACGGCTTCTTGGTCTTGGGCGGCTCCGGTCGGGCCGTGCCGGAGATGAGCGCGGCGAGGTCGGGCGACCGGGCGGCGATCTCCGACAGGGCGTTCGCGGCCTCGTCATCCCGCAGTTCCCCGGCTGCGCTGAAGGCGTGCGCGATAAGCGCCTCCCACTTCTCCCGGGTCATCGGCAGAAGCCGAATGAACCGATCCACGACTTCCCGGGCGGGGCCGGACTCAAACCGCATCGTGAGGTTGTCGATGCCCCGGTCGAACCGGGAGACGGGCGGCTCGCGAATCTCGCGCAGCGGCACCCCGGCGGCTCGGGCGCTCGCCGTCGCGCCCATCGCCCACGACACCAGAAGGATCGCCGCCGTGTCGGCGGTCCACCGATCCCACGCCTCCGAAGCGTCCTTGCCCTCGACGCGGGCGGCGACGGCCTCGCGGTAGGCGGTCGCCCCGTCCTCTAGGAGCCGCTTGAGGAGGTTGTCCGAGGTCGCGGCCATCACCACCAACTGCGGCGGCTGAACGCCTTGGGAGCGCCCTGCGCGGGCGGCTCGCCCTCGTCAGGGACCGATCCGCCCCCGAGGATGGCCGACAGCGGGTCGGGTGCGCCCGCCGCCTGCGAGGCCATGCCGAGAACGGGTTCACCCTCTCCGGGCTGCGAGAGGCCGAGGAGGTCGCGGACCTCCGACTCAGCGACCCTGCCGCCCATCTCCACGAACGCGCGGATCGCTTCAAGGCGTTCCTTCGGGTCCGGGCGCTCGGGCGCGAACTCAAATCGCAGGCACGAAATGTCCTCGTCCTTGCCGCCGAGCATCTTCGCGACGATCCGCACGAAGTCGTTCGTGAGGCTGTCCGCGAGCGCGTCCGCGTGGTAGCGGATGATTCGCGAGAGCGTGTCCGCGTGCAGGTTCGCGACCCCGGAACCAAGCCCGGTCCCCTGAGCCTCAGAGGACAGCGACTGACCGAGGATCGCTTCCTTGATCTTGCCGCTGAACCAGTTCACCAGTTCCATGAACACCTGAGCGCGGCCTGCGTTCGGTTCCTTGATGTCGATGTCGTAGATTTTCTCGGTTCCGCTCTGCGGGAGCAGGACGGAGTTGTCGTTCGTGAGGTTCGACAGAACCGTCTCCATCATCTCCCGGCCCGCGTCCTGACCGAGCGGGTAGTAGCCGACGCGAATGCCCATCGCGTACCGCTCCGCGTAGGTTATCGCGTCCTGAAGGATTTCCTGCTTCGCGAGCCACATGAACCAACAGACATCGCGAGCGCCCACGCCGCGATAGATGCTCTCGGTGGAGTTCGGGTCGTTGAAGTCGGGCGCGTTCACGAACACGCGGTGCAGCACGACGGCCTTGCGCTCGCGCTCATCGAAGATGTGGACGCGGCTGTCGAAGCCGATGTTCTGCGAGGACGGCCCGTGCGCGGAGTAGTCCGCGCCGACGCGCATCGCTAGGTTGCCCCGTTGGTCGTATGCAAGCGTGTCCGGGTGGAACGGATACCACTCGCGGACCCTGACCCCGAGCCGGGAGTCGCGCTCGTAGACAAGGTTGCAGGCGGCGTTCCCGTACCACACGGCTTCGTGCATCGCACGCACGAAATCCGAGCGGCGCGGCATCGCGTCGAACACCTTCGCCACCTTCTCCGCGAGTTCGGCGGCGGCGGCGTTGTCCTCGTCCGTGCAGGTCACGGCCCATTCAAGGCTCGCGAGCGTGACCTGAAGGGAACGCAGGACACCTTCGATGTCCGCGTCGGCCCGCATCATCTGCTGATACTGCGGATTCAGGCGGTAGGCGATGCTGCTGTTCCGCAGCATCTTGTCGGCGGTCGTGAAGAACGAACGCTGCACCTCGACTGCGGTCGCGAGCGGCGAAGTAAGCCCGCGCTCGACCGGAGCCGGGAGCGGCTTGCGCGGCCTCTCCTCGACGGTCAGGCCGTTGGTGAGCGGGTTTCCGTCCGTGGGCTTCTTCTTCGCCATCGCGTCCTCAGATCAGGGGCTTCAACTGGCGCAGGATGCGCTCGGCATCCTCGCCATCGAACTGCTCGACCCCGTGGTCGGTGGTGACGGTCACGGTACCGCCGAACAGGCTCACGCGGACGATCCGCGCCCACGGAATCCAGACCTGTTCGCTGACCTGAAGGGCGGGGATCACGGCTTCGTCGCCTTCGCGCCGGGGCGGGACATCATGCTCTTCAGGTGCTGATAGTCGTGCCGCAGTCCTGCGGGGGTGTTTTCATCAATCTCGCGTAGAGCCTGCGCCATCAAGTTGTACAAAGCCGACTTATCACCGCGCCTCATCGCCTCAACGGCGGCAGCGAGTAGGGAGTTCAACTTCTCGGCATCTCCGAACCGCGCCTTCGCGCCGGGGCGGGAAAAAACGCCCATAGCGCGGCCCTCTTGAATCAGTTTGCGAAGGTACTTCTTCTGATCCTCAGACAACAGCCCGCGATTCTGCATCTTGACAAGATCGGTTAGCAGCAGCCCCGCCTCATCGTCGCCGTCCGCGATGTATCCGCTTGCAAGGTCTAAAAGCGCGTCAGCATTTCCAAACTTCACCTTCGCGCCGGGACGGGACATCTTGGTTAGATGAGCATCTGCAACATCTCTAGTACCGCCCTCGTCCCAATACACAACATAGGTCGGATAGCCATGTGCATCGCGCATCAACCTATCAATAACGCCTGTTTTCGGGTTTCGGCCCTCATGGCTTACAACGCGATCACCCTTCTTGTAGCGGTGATTTCCCTGCGGGTTTGGAGTCCACGGGGCAGTTGGGTGAAACGATGCGTAATCCGCAAACTCTGCCTTTGTGCCGGGGCGGGACATGGCGGCTTTGGCCTTCATTTCGTCATAGAAGGCCACCGCCCCCGCAGGGAGTTTGGAGCGGTCGCGCTCGACCATCGCGGAAATCGAAGCGAGGAGCGAGCGCATCTTTGCGCGGTTGCCGTTCATGCCCGCTTTCTCCGCTTCCGCGAGAACATTGAACACATGAAGCGCCTCGTCGGGAGTCCCGAACTTCGCCTTCGCGCCGGAGCGGGAGAACTTGCCGCCATTGGCGACCCAATCCCGCAGTTCGCTAGTCGCAACGCCCTTGCGGACCATGTCCTTCGCCGCCTGCATCACGGCCTGCGGAAGCGGCAGGTTCGGATTGGTGGCATGAACGCCCGCCGCAAGGTCGGCAAGCAGCATCGCCGTGCGACCCCGGAGGAAATACAGGTTCTGGTCGATCCACGAATGCGCCGCCAGTTGCGGCGCAGTTTCCGCGCCAAGGATTCCCTGATGCCATGACGCATGAGCGAACTTGGCCTTGCCCTCGCTCCATCGGGCGAACAGGCTGACCGTCTCAGCGCCGCCGACCTTCTTGACGAGTTCGCGCAGCGCCTCGTCGTTCTCCGGGCGGTCGATGCCCGCAGCCGCAGCGGCCTGTCCGAGCGCGAAAGCGTCCTTCGCGCCGGGGCGCGACATCTCAATGCGGTTCATGTCGGGTTCCTTGTGAGTGGACTTGGTGCCGGGGCGGGATGCCTTGGTTCGCTTGGTGAGCATCTGTGCCGCCGTCAGAACAAGGTCGTGGTAGTAGTTGAACTTCTTCCCTTCCGGCATCGCGTTCGCCGCCTCTCGCGCGTCCTTGATGACATAGCGCAACTGCTCGTCGGAAAGACCCGACAGCCATTCCTTTGCGGCGGCAAAATCAAGATGCACCTCGCCATTCGGCAGTTCGCGTTCGGCGCGTCCCATCTTCGCCTTGCCGGGGCGGGACATTCTCTGCACGGGGTTCTTGAGTTCGGCCTGCAGTTGCTGCGCGGTTGTGGACATCTTCGCGATGATTTTCTGTGCCTCGCGATAGTTTCCCGCGAGCAACGCCGCGTCGAGAGCCTTCGTCCAACTCTTCAACAGGGCAATGGCGTTACCGATGTCCTCGCGGTATTCCTCTTCGGTTCGTCCCATCTTCGCCTTCGTGCCGGGGCGCGATGCCTTCACCGCCATGCCCTCGGAAATCCACATGATCGCTCCACCCTCCTGCCGAACGCCGTACTCGACCTCAAGGCGCTGCCCCGGACGGCGGCGCTGAATGTCGCCCACCGAATCCGGCTCACGGATTTCCACGATTTCCCCGGCAGTTTTCGCAGGGGACGGCTTGTACGCAATCCGGTCGCCAATCTTGAACTTTGCCATCGTTGCCTTCCTTGCGGCCTTCAGTCCCCTCTGGGGGTTGTATGGGTGGAGTGACGATTCGGAAAGCATAAGCCTTGACCGCCCGGTCGGAAGCGAGTTGAAGTCCACCTGATACTCCGGTTCCGGTTCCGAGTGTGCAAGAACCCGAACGACAGTCCCGACATGAAGCGAAGAGCCAACATTATGGGTGACGCGATCTCCGATCTTGAACTTCGGGGGATGTTCAACGCCCCGGATGTGATCGCGCGTCAGGCCGCGCAGCCATCCGTCGTAAAACGCCTTGTCGATTTTCTCTGCCGCTGAGGACATCGGTTCATATCCATGCTTCAGCAGTCTGATTCGCGCAAGGGCTTCCGGGTCATCAATCAGGCGCTTGATCCCGCGCCGCGATGCCCGCTGCCCGTATTCCTCACCAATGGACTTGGCATAATCAAGCGGCACCTTTCCAACACGAAGTGACCCCATCGTTGCCTTCCTTGCGGCCCCACGGGCCGATTCGCTCTTGTCCAGTTGCCTTGACTTGCTCGCGGCCCACTCGCGGCCCGCAGCGCCGCCCCAGAGCAGGAACGAGATGTAGCCCGCATCGTCCTCGCCGCCCTTCTCGTTCCCCGCGTGCCGCGAGAAGAACGAGTGCATCCGGCGCACGGTGTCGGGGGAGAGATTCGCGCGGTTCTTGATGTCGCGTGCGCGGGCGACCCCCACGGCGGTTCCGCCCTTGCCGTGCTTCTCGCGGAGTTCAAGCCCGCGAGCCGCGTTCGATGCCATCTGCTCGGTGGGCTTCAGGTCGATCTCGGAGAACCGGGCGCGGGACATCGTCGCACCCGCGCCGTGGAACTGGCCCTCGCAGACGCAGTCGCACATCGGTCCCCGCGCCATGCGGCACCGTGCGCCGCAGGTCGTGGGCGTTTCGGTTCGCTCCCACTTCACGACCCGGTCGATTGCCTGTGGCGGCGACGAGTTCGTGACGAGAAACCGGGAACTTGGGATTCCGATAGGCGGTCGATCCGCGTAGAGCGCCTGCATCTTCTCGCGCACCCACGCATCGACCCCGACAGCGCGAACCTCGTTGGCTTCGGCCTGTCCCCACTCCCTGTTTGGGTCGAGAGCGGCGTGCGCCCTGCTCAGATAGATTTCACGCCACTTCGATTCGGGCCACAGAGCGCGTTCGTCTAGCGGCTGACGCTTCGCACCCGATTTCTTCGTGTACCCATCCTTGCGCGTCGGAAACAGCCTCGCAAACTGCATTGCCGTGACCTCGCGCAACTGCCCCTGCTCGACCCTTGTCCCCCCTGCGAAGAACTTGGTTTCCGTTCGCGAGAATGTGGAGCGGGTTCCGCACATGGTGGCGAGTGTATCAGCCGAACATCGGTCGCTTGGGCTTCGTCGCGCCAAACAGCCTACCAATCGCGTCGGGCCGTTCTATTCGCTTGACATTCATGTCGCCCCGGGTAAGCGATCCCCTCGTCGCCTCGCCGCACAGGTCAACGACCGTGTCAACCGTATCGTCGTGCGATCCGGCGGGGAACGACATCATCTCGTCTAGCACGGGTTGGAACTGAGGAAGCACCGATCCGCGCTCGTCGGTCGGGAACAGCAACTTGCCTCCGGCCACGAACGGCTGCGCTCCCGCCGCGCGGATGTGCTTGTCGGTCGCACGCTCGACCGCGACCATCGGCTGCGAGGTCATCGTCACGAACTGGTCGAAGATGCCCTTCTGAGGGCCGTTCGCCTCGGCCAGAACCACGCTCGCGCCCCGGCGGGACAGCAGCGCCGCCGCCAGTTTCGCGAACTCGGGGAACGCCTCGCGGACGCGCAGGATGTCGGTGAGGTACAGGTTCCGGTCCTGATCGACCTCCCCGACGAGGCAGACCGAGAAGTCGGGATCGTCGCGCTCCTGCGCCTTGCGACCGTAGCCCCAATCCACCGCCGCCACGACCCGGGAGACGGTCGGGCGCTCGCCCGCCCGGTAGTAGCGCACCCACTCGGGCCGGAACACAAGCAGGTCGCTCGACAGCGGCACCAGTTCGTAGGCTCGGGCGTAGGCCATCGGGCCGAGTTCGTTCCGGCGATCCGAAAGCACCTTGGGGGTGAACACCTCGGGCCACGGGCTGTCGGTACCCCGGCAGGGTCGCCGGAAGAGCGAACCGTCTGCCGCGTGCGTCTTGCGCCAATCGGCGGTCTGGTCATCGGTGTGGAACGGGGTCGCGGTCCTCCAGACCCGGCTCGGATGCTGCGCGGACGGGTCGAGCATCGGCATCCAGATGTTCGCGACGGCTTCCTTGACCTGATCGCGGAGCGCGGGCTGTAGCACGCTGTTCCGAAGGTCGCAGATGTCATCGAACCACAGGATGTCGGCTCGGCCTCCGGTTCGACCGAAGATGCCCGCTCCCTGCACGGACGGGTCGCGGCGGGCCGGAAGTCCGGGAGCCGTGACCGACCACGCCGTCACGGTGTCCTCACCCGGCTTGAGCCGCACCTTCGGGAACACGGCTTGGAACGCTTGGCTGCGGACGATCTCGCGCACGAATCGCGTCGTGGCGGCTGCGGCCTCGTCGTTCTGCGAGATGTACTTGAACCGGGTTTCCGGCCTGACCCCTAGCCACCACGCAAGCAGGTACGCGCCCGTGCTTGTCTTGGCGTGGCCGCGCGGCAGTTCCGCGTACCAACTCCCGTTCTCAATCGCATGGCACAGGAAATCGCGCTGAAGGGCGCTGACGGGCCTTCCAAGGCACAGAGCGACGAACGCCGCCGGATTCTCCCGGGCGGCTTTGACGGCCTCCTCGGGCTTCAGCGGGGCTTGGGCTTTCGGCACGGCTTGGTGGGCTTGGTCGGGGCGGCGGGCCGCAGCGAGGCCGCTACGGCCTGCAACTGCGCTTCCGAGAGGCTATCCATGATCTGCACCCGGTCGGTCGCCTGACCCGCGTCGAGCCGGATGATGCGATCCAACTGGATCGCCGCGTCGATCCGCTGTTGGGTCAGGTGCGCGAGCGCCTCGCTCGCCCGGATGCGGTCGCGGGTCGCGGCCTGCTCGTCCTGAGCGATGGAGAGGAGGTCGATGGGGATGGTCGCGAACGCCTCTTCCGGGATGTCCCATCCCTGATAGACGGCGGCTTCAAGGATGCGGAGATGTCCGCGAGTCCCTGTACGACGCGGTCCCCCCTCGCCCCCCTCGGGGTTGTGGCGCTCGTCGCTCATGCGGGCATGGTATCCGGCGATTCTGGCTGCGCCATCAATCCTCCCACTCGTCATCGTCGGGTTCGTTGCGGCCCCGCTCCTCGGCCATCGCCGCCCAGAGCGGCTTGAGCGGCACGGTGACGGTTTCCGCGTTCAGGTCGTGGATCGCGATTCGGAGCCAATCCGCGTGGGACAGGACGGCCTTGCCGTCGCCCGTGATGAACCGATTGAACGATTCGTTCTCCATCCACATCCGGTCGCGCTCGGTCGCGAGAGATTCGATCCGGTCGGCGGCGGCGGTCATCGCGCGGCGTTCGGCCTCGGGAACGAGTCCAGAGGCGAGCGCACGCAGTTCCGACGCGAGTTGCTTGTCTGTCTGCGCCATCCGTTTACACCGTGTCTCGGGTCGGGATTCCGCTCGGCATCGCCGGGATCATCGGCGCATGAATTGGGTTGAGTATAACAGGCTTGTGCGACAGGCTCAGGCGTGGTTCACCCGTCGCAGGGTGTCTAGCCTCGACGGCAGGGAGCCGGAGGACTACGCGCTTGAAGCGATGCGAGCGCCGGAGCAGACACAGGCTCGGCGGCTCTATTTCGACCTCATCGACGGACAGCGCCGCGAGTACGGTCGCGTCAAGGACGGGAGGCGGTCGATGCGACGATGGCATGACCCTCTCCCGCTACGGGGAATCCCCGTCACTCACGACAGAACCGACCGTGATTGGATCGCGCTCTGGCCGTTGAAGACCGAGCGGGAGCGGGAAGTCGCGCTCTTGCTCGCGGCGGGGGCGACCAAGCCGGAGACGGCCATGCGGCTCGGGATCAGCCTTGCGCGGGTGTGTCAACTCTGCGACCGGATCGCCATTCGGGTGATGGAGCAGGGGTCGGATGTGTTCTCCGGCGACCGGGACCGCAGGGTCCGTCTGGAGGGGCATCGCCTGAAAAAGCCAAGCGCCCTCCGGCGCGGTCGGGGTTCGCGCCGGAGAGCGGATGGTCGGGGCGATTCGGTCAAAGCGCCTGAAGGATGATGTAGTTGCCGTTCTCGACCTCGCGGGCCTCGGGGGTTCCGTCGCGGACGGAGTCGAGGGCGCAGTCGCAGTCGATCAGTTCCTCGCCCTGCCGGAACCCATGCCTCTCGACGGTGAATCCGCGTCCCCGGCAATGGGGGCAGGCGCGGTCGGCGCGGAGGATGACGGCCTCCCGGATTCGCACCCAGTTGATTCCGTCGCTCACTTGGCACCCCCATTCGACTCAGCGAAGCGGAGGGCCGCATCAGCGGCGAACATCAGCGCATGAATGTAGTGCGTTCGCTGCTTGGTGTTCCACCCGTCGAACGCGGGGTCGTAGGCGGCTCCACCCATCACGATAACCGTGGCACCGATCATTCCCTCGACGAAGTTCCAATGCGCGTCCGTGTTGCCCCGTCCGCAATGCGCGAGATTCTTGATCGCTCCGCAGAGCGATTCGTGCAGCAGGCTCATCGTGGAGGGGTTTTCGACGGAGCATCCCGACACGACGCGGGCGACCTTGCGGAATGGCGGGAGCGGCATGACCTCCCCCTGATACACAGCGCGGTTCAACTCAGCCATGCGGAACTCGTACAGGTCGGCGGGGGAGGCGGTCGCGATCTCGGATTCGGTCAGCATTGCGATTTCCTTTCGGTTGAGCGGGGCGACTTGCCCCGCGACACGGAGATGCTAACCCCTATCGGCACAGGGTGCAAGCCGACTTGACCGGATTTTTCGATTTACTTCAGGTCAAGCCGGGTTCCCCGCTCCGCGAGCCTCGCGCCGGGAACCTCCGACCCGGCCTCAATCGCCTGCCGGATCGCGTCCTTATCGACCTTGACGGAGTAGACCGGGACCACGAACTCGGGCGGCAGCGCCGCCTCGTCATCCACCAGAACGGGCCGCTTGCCGCCGTTCGCGCGGACGGACAACTGGAACCGCTCGGTCTGCACCTTCGTGCGGTTCGTGCGCTGCATCGCCTCCATGAGCGCGAGCCGGAGCCGGGTGGCTAGGAACTCGTCCCGCTCCGCGAGGGCGGCGAACCTGCGGGCCTCCTCGCGCCGCGCCGCAGCCCTCGTCTCCGCGTTTCGGATCAGGGCGGCGTAGGAGTCGGCCTTCGCGTCGAACGCCTGCGCGAGCGCGTCGATGTGTTCCAGAGCCGCCGAAGCGCCCTCCGGGTCGGCCTCGTCGCCGTCCCCGATCAGGCGGTCGAACGCCGTCTGCACCGCCTGCATCTCCTCGGTGATCGCGTACAGGCTCATGGCTTCCTCCCTGCGTTGGGTCCGACCGGATGGTCCTCGTCCGTGGCGCGGAGCGCGATCCGGTCGCGAGCGGCCTGCATGACGGCGGCTCGGAGTTCGCGCAGGGTTTCCGCGCATTCGATCAGCGCCATCGCCTCCACGGGCGTGATAGCGCCCCGGGCCTGTAGGGCGTTCACGATCCCGCAGGCGCGGTCCTCGGGCAGTTTCTTCATGTCCTTCACGGCACGATCTCCTTCCCGGCGAGCAGGTCGTTCGCCGCATCTGCCGCATACGGCTCGTCTCGGTTCGCGGCGATCACGACAAGCCCGTCCCGAAGCCTGTTGAGCAGCACGCACAACTGATCCGCGTCGGTCGCGTCGTAGAGCGCGAACGCCCGTCCGAGCGTGTCGTTTGCGACAAGGATGTAGTCGCGGTTCTCGTCATCCAACATCGCCACCTTGCGCCATCCTGCGTCTCTTGCCATCGTTCACTTCCCTTCAAACGGAATGCAGAGTTCCCCGGCTTCGTCGCGGAACGCCGCGAGCGACTGCGCGGGAGCGATGGTCACGGCCTCGACATACGCGCCGTTCGACCTCCACGACAGATTGATCCGATCCATCTCCCCGATGCTCCCGACCATCTGGTCGGACGCGCTGACCCACGCCTTGCCCGCCGTCGCGTGGCTGCACAGAAGGGCGCTCACGCCGTTCCCCCGGGGGACGATCCGCTCGACCTCGACCACATCCGATCCGGTGTCCGACCACTTGACCGCCGGGGGCCGCTTCGCGGGCGCGGAGAGCGCCGTAGGGGCGGGCTTGGCCGGGACCGGGTCGAACACCTCGGCCACGGTCGCGGCCTTCCTGCGGGGCTTCTCGGGGGCTTCCTGAGCCTGCGGCGCGGGGGCGGGTGCCGGATCATCCGCCTGCGCCATCTCCTCGGCGCTGTAGAGGCCGCTGAGTTCCGCCGGGAACGCCTTGCGGAGCGCGAGCATCTCAGCGCACTTGCTCAACATCAGGGCGGGCATCTTCCCCCACATCCCCGTGACCTCGCCATCGCGCCCGCGCTGCGCGTACTCGCGCCACAGCGCGATGGCGTATGTAGGCTCGCGGAACGCCCTGCGCCAGACCCCGACGCGGGCGGCGACCGGGGGCCGAGCGTCTAGCCAGACCTCGCGCCACTCGCCGTCCTCGCCGCACCACATCGCAGGCACTTGCCCCTCGTACTCGCCGCTGCGCTGCGCGACGAGCCGAGCGCCGTCGATGCTGACCTGTGGCTGTCGCACATTGCGACCGAGCGCACGGTCGTAGCGCGGCACAAGGTAGATTTGCCGGGTGAACGGGTCGAGGCCCGTGCGGTTGCAGATTTGGATGAAGAGCGCGAGTTCCTGCGGCTCGGCACCCTTCGCGATGGTCTGCGTGATGATCGAAACCTGCTCGTCCGAGAGACGGACAAGCGCGTTCTCCTGTCGCTGCTCCATTGTGTTTCCTCCTGTGTTCTCTGAATGTACTTCGGGATTCGCCGTTGTCAAGCGTCCGACACGGTGACGAACGCTCCCGGCGCTTCGCCGTCGCCGCACCACACGCGGCTGATCTCAAACCGAACGACCTGCCTGTCGTTCCTGTACGCGATGCCCGCGAGCGCGTCGAAGATCGCGCGTGCGAGTTTGTCGCAGTCCGCGTATCCGGGGTAGGCGGCTGCGGTGGCGCGGAGGCCGCGCTTCCCGTAGTGGGACGCGGGCCGCGTCCATCTGGTCACGATGCTGACGGCGACCGGACCATCGCGCATCGCGATGCCCGCGTCACGCGCGGCGTTCGCGACGAGCGAGCGCCACGGCTTCACCATGCGGGAACTCTCGACCATGATCGACCTGCCGGAGCGGAGCCGCATGAGCGACTTCGACCCCTGCGGCGCGGGCCGAGCGCCGACGATCTCAAACGACTGTGTCGCGCCAGAGTGCCGCATGGCGCTTCCCCTTGACGATGAGGCACACGCACGCTTCGGTGACGCGCAGCCGGATCGCGATGGCCTTCTGCTGCTCGCCTGCGCGAGCGGATCGGATGATGTCTCGCACCTCGTCGGGCGTGAGCCTGCGCCTGCGCTTCTGTGGTTGCGGCTGCATGATGCCGCAGCATATCCGGGCGCGGTCATTCGTCACCCCCTGCGACCACAAGGTAGACGCAGATCAGCGCGGCGGCGCAGGCCGCGAGCGTGGCGATGGTCGCTTCAATCTGCATCGTCGGCCTCATACCTCTCGCGCCCGACACCGACCGCGAGCGGGGCGCGGACGGCGACCTTCGCCCGGTTGCTGTGTCCCGGCTTGAGTTCGATGTCAATCGGCCCGTCCGTCGTGTTGAGTCGAAGGAACTCGACACCCTCGCGGATCGTGACCACGACGCATCCCCGGTTCGGCTCGTTCACAGTCACTTCGCGGCCTCCGTCGCGGCGGTGCGGAAAGCGTCGGACAGGTTGTTGAACTGGCGGGCGACCTCGCACAGAACGGCGTGGCGGGCCTGCGCCTCCACGCTCCCCCAGATGCCCTCGTCCTCAAGGCGCTCCACCTGCCGCTCGACCTCGGCGCGAGCGCCGAGCAGGGAGCGCCAGAGCAGTTCGGCGGTGTCGATGTCGATGGTCAGGAGCAGCGTGACGGTCTTCGGTTCGGTGTCGTTCATGTCGATTCCTTTCGTGTTCGGGCGGTTGGGCGACGGTCGCCCGCAGCCCCCCGGCTCGCGCCGGAGGGTTGGCGGGGGATCGTCGGTCAGCCGACCTTCGTCACCTGCACATGGCCGTTCCACCCGGAGGACTTGTAGCCAAGGTTCTCCGCGATCATCTTGCCGATGCAGCGGGCGTACACGGCGTTGATCGCAAGGATGGTCTGGAACTCCTGAGAGTGGACGGTGCCACCCGCATCCGCGAACGGGAAGCAGAGTTCGTAGACCTTGACCCTGCCCGCGAAATACTCGGCGCGGTCGGCGGTGTCGAGGGTCTGGAGGAAGGAGAAGAGTTGCTCGGACATGGCGATTTCCTTTCGGTGCTAGGTCAGGCGGCTTGCCTGACTCGGGGATACTAACCTGTATCGGCGGGGGTGCAAGCGGACTTGCATATTTTTTTGAAATCCCCCCGGCCCGGTGCCGGGGGGCCGCTCGCGGCTCAGAAGTTGTAGTCGTAGAAACGGGTCGGCTTGTCGGCGGCGATGAGGACACCACGCGCCCCCTTCGCGTTCCAAGTGCCGCGCTTCGTGCGGCGGGCGCGGATGACCGGGTTCGACGGCTCGCTTGCGATGATCCACCGCTGCGAGTCCTGATTGGAGACATGGCGGCAGAACCCGCCGGGGGTGGACTCCATCTTCCACGACGGGTCGAGCGTGGCGCTCATCTCGCGAATCTCGACGGTCTGCTCGGAGATCACGCGAACGACCTCGTAGGGGATCACATCGCTGTAGCCGTGCGCGTTGAGGAACTTCGGGGCGGTCGTGGTCGTGTTCTGCATTGCGATTTCCTTTCGGGTTGAGGGACGCGGCGTGCGTCCCGATGTCGGAACCTTAGCCCCTATCGGCAAGGGGTGCAAGTCCTCTTGACCGGATTTCTGCGATTTCGGAAAAAAGAACAACCCGGCTTGCCGAGGCTCGCCGGGTCGTTATGCTCTCGTCGCGCGGCCCTACTTGATAGGACAGGCCGCGCAACGCTTCCGTGGGCGGTCGCATCCTACCGCCGAACCCAAGGGGAATCAAACGGGTCAGCCCCGGAAGGACGCAGCCTCCAGAGGCTCGGTATCTGGTTACGGGTGCAGGCTTCGGCCTGCCAAGTCCGCGAACCTGACCCTACTCGCGGCCACGGCCTCGCCGTGCGCTCTTGCATCGGAGAAGCGGCCACCCGGCGAAATGGTGAAACCGATGCCTTGGGAAACCTCGTCGGCGGCTCCGTGCGGCTGAACGATCCCGTGACCTCGCGCCTGCGGGGTCATGGTGTTCCTGTCGCTCACCATGCAACTGCGGAGGCGCGGAGCGCCGACGAGCGCCGGAGCGAAGCGACGGCGAGCCGACCCCCATGCCGTTGCGGAACCGCCGCCGCCGCCCCGGCCCCCTTCTGAGGGCCGGGAGCGGCAAGGCACGCAGGACCGAGGAGATTTCCAAAAATGTCCTCAAGTCGGCTTGCAACCCCCGTCGATAGGGGCTAACATCCCTGAACCGGGCAGGTCGCCCGGACACGAACACGAAAGGAAATCGCCATGCAGACCGTCACGAACTTCGCCTACACGATGGACCCCACCGCTCTCGGCATCGACACCTCGTCCGAAGCGGAGTTGCGGTGGTGCCTGAATCGCGCCGCGACCCGCGCTTATCGTCAGTCGCAGCGCGAATTCGCCGCGAGCCTGCTGCGGCAGTATGGCCGATGGAGCGCGAAGCAGAAGGCGTGGGCGAACGCCTTCTGGCGCAGCCGTCGCGACGAGTGGCGCACTTGGTTGGCAGAGGAGTGCTGCGACCGCTCCGTCGCGGCGCTCATCGCGAAGGTCGGTCCCGAGGCCGCGACCGCCTACGCCTTCCAGTTGTGCGAGGAGGCGGCGCGGATTCACGCGCAGGTTTCCGATGGCAAGGAGTACGCCGACACGCACGACCGCCACAGCGACCGCTACTGGCGCTCGCGCGAGGACACCGCAGAGCGGAAGATTGAGATGGCGAAGCGCATCGTCCGCATCGCGACGGTCTGAGACGATTTTCCAAAAATGTCCCCAAGGGGGTTGCACCCTTTGTCGATGGGGGTTAGTATCCCCGAGCCGAGCAAGTCGCTCGGAAACGAACCCGAAAGGAATCAGCCATGAACAACGCCCGCCACTTTGACCACATCAAGCACCAGAACACGCTCGCTCGGCTTGACGAAGCGTGCGAACGCGCCGCCGTAATGGTGGATCGCGCCGACAGCGCGTATCGCCGCGCCGAGATGGCGGTCGAGTCCCGCGACACCCCGGTCGCTCGCCGCCGCTTGTCGGAGGCGCTTGCCTGCTGCAACGCCGTTCACGCGCGACTTGATGCGGCTTATGCCGCGCGTTCTGAGTACATCGACCGCGCCGATGCCGAGCGTGCCTTTTCGGAAGGGGGTGCGGAGCGTCCCGCTCCCGGTTATGCGTACTGCCAAACGCACGGAGAGTTCTACGAGACTCAGTACTGGTCGTGCTGCGAGAAGTGTTGGAACGAAAGGGGTGCGTCGTGACGAAGTTTCCCCGTACCTCTACCCGGATGAACCGGGACTCGCTCGCCCTGCGAAGGGCGGTCGCGGCGCTTCGGAGCGCCGTCCGCGTCAACGACGGGTCGAGCGCGTCGGACGGGTCGGTGTTCGACCTCGCGTGCGAGGTCGAGCGCATCGCGAACTGCATCGCCGCCGACGCTCGCGAAACGCTCAACGCCGTCGCTTCCCGCGATGCCGAGAGGAGCGCCGGATGCTGAACCGATCCCAGATGAACCGCGCCCGAGGCGTGGTCAACTCCTACATCCTCGCGCTCGCGGAGTCGGTGCGCGAGCGGGATTCTGCGGCGGCGTGGTGCCGCATCGAACAGATCGACGCGATGCTCGACCTGCTCCACAACATCGACGCTTTGGACGAGAAGGACCGGGCCGCGTGGCGCGTCGCCGTTGACCGCCACCGGGAACGGCTCAACACATGGAAGGCGGAACAATGAGCGAAGAGTTCAAGGATTTGTGGACGAACGCGCAGTCCAACATGATGCGCGGTGAAATCGGAATCGACTTGGATCAGGACAGCGACACGGGAGCGATTTTGTATGCGGCGATCATCTCCCATGATGCGGGCGCGGATGATGTGAACTCCGTCTGGATCGCGATGCGGGAACAGGACGAGAGAGGCGACAGCGTCAGGCGGATGTGGAGCGTCCCCATCGCGCTTCTGCGCCGGGTATGCGATATCGCAGACGCGATGCACGCCGCCGCCGATGTGAACTGGACGCGGACGGGAGTTCCGCAGAAAGGACGGGATGAACGATGATGGGAAACGACGAACCGACGAAGGTCGAGAAGCCGGGATACTACGAGGAGATCGCGCACCTGCTGCGGTCGATGCGTGGAACCACCATCGTTCGCAGTCAATCGCAATCGGTCGATTCCGAGTGGCATTTCAGCGGCCATATCGGTGACTTGCCACCGTGGTTGAGATCAGAGAACTTCCGCGTGACTCAGCACGCAGCCGATGCCATCGAACGGCTCTCCTCCGAACTGGAGCAGTATCGGAAACTCGCGTTGACCCCACCATCGGATGCGGCCAACAGGCCACCGGACTGCATCGGGAACGGCATTCAGCGCGTCTACATGGTCCGCGCGTCCGACTTTTCGATGGGGCGCATGATGCCGACCCGAATTGCCACGGCAAGCACGCTTGCGGCGATGGTCGAGCGTTGCGCGAGCGACTGCCACGGGAAGGATGCGAAGTCGGTCGGCCACGGATCATGCGACCTAAGCGTGATCGTCACCATCGGTGATCTGGAGGTGGATTTTGGGAAGTGACATCGTGGCGCGGCTGCGCGTCTGGTCCGATTGGCTGAACGAGCGTTGCCCGGATACCGAGGTTCGAAATGACCTCCGAGCAGCCGCCGACGAGATCGAACGGCTGCGGAAGGAGCG